>OJAU01000015.1_pt1 | contig 184153 bp, 178 predicted proteins | sample 1589791 | NCBI WGS metagenome assembly OJAU01 (sample SAMN05416849, study PRJEB24817) | seawater metagenome | isolation source: Sea water | place: Canada:Atlantic | collected 2013-07 | reverse complement strand
ACCCTTCCCGCTGCGCTGGGAAAGAACACTTCATTCCCGAGCCAAAATCGTGAATTAAGTCCGCTTTTCTAATCGGAAAGCCATCGGCTTGATTTTCTTGACAGGATTTTCGGCGCGGTCTTCTTGAGCCCTTCCTCAAAAACCCTTAAAAACCAAACCGCTGCCTTACACATTTTAAGGGGTTTATAATGGATAAAGCCTTTCTTGTTTTTCGGGACGTCGAAAAACAGGCACGACATATCCAATTCTAGATTAAACCCAGCTGCTTATCTCGCTTAACTGCCGGTACGCTCAAACGCAACTGCGCTTAAAAAGAATTGCTAATGCCCTTATGGAACTTGTCAAGACTATACAGAGTTTTAGTGAAAAATAAGGTTTCTACTTCCTTGAAAATCCAAGGATTTTACTACGTCGCAAACACACCTGATTTATTCCCGAAAAGTCTTGACAAAACCCACTCTATCCATTGTGCGATGCACAGAAGAAAAGAACAAACACCCCTTAAAATTCAATTAGAACCAAATAGGGGATAATTATTAACCAAGTCTGTAAAAAAAGAACAGGCTTTAAAAACAATGCATTATGAGTACTATTAGAAATCACGTACAGTTAATTGGAAACGTTGGACAAGAGCCGACCATTACGAACCTTGAAAGCGGTAAGAAAGTAGCCCGCTTCTCACTTGCTACAAACGAGTATTACAAAGACAGCAAAGGCGAAAAGCAAACGGACACCAACTGGCACACCGTAGTAGCTTGGGGCAAGACTGCTGAAATCGTTGAGAACTATGTTGTAAAAGGTAAGGAAGTAGGAATAACGGGAAAACTAAAAACCCGAAGTTATACAACCGATAATGATGAACAACGATACGTTACAGAAGTTGTAGCCGATGAAATCCTTTTACTTGGAAGCAAGAGCGACAAGTAACATTTGAGAATTAAAGAGGGCGTTCCTCTGGAAAGTTGCGCCCTCTTTTTCATTATCCATTAATTAAAATTAGATAACAATGAAAGGACAAGTTAACGAAATAAAAATAAGTTACAAAGGAGGGTTAAAATCTTCTAAGTGGCAGAAAATAAGCAATTCACAAGATGCGGCAGAACTGCTCTTTGAGGATTGGGATAAAGATTCAATCGGCATACAAGAAACCTTCAAAGTTGTCCTGTTGAACAATAGCAACAAAGTGAAAGGGGTATATCAACTTTCACAAGGTGGAATTACAAGTACAATAATCGATCTGCGGATTTTGTTTGCGGTAATTCTAAAATCTTTATCGGTAGCCGTAATTCTAACGCATAATCACCCAAGTGGAAAATTGATGCCAAGTGAGGCAGATAAAAATCTTACAAGCAAAATTAAAAAAGCAGCACTATTATTCGATATTACCATCCTGGATCATTTGATATTTGCGCCAAATGGCGACTACTATAGTTTTTCTGATAACGGACTTATTTAAATTGGAAGAGCTATGATATATCTAAATTTTACCGATTTAAACGAGGAAACACAAGAGCGATTACTTGCCAGTTCCAAGGAAGATGTAAAGCATAAATATGGCAAGGATATAATGGATAATGCCACCAAGCATAATACCAGTTTGGACAAGATGTTGGATGAAGAAGCATTGCGGAATTTATATTCCTATACTTATGTATTCAATATTTAATTTTAAGACTAATTAACTAAGCACCTCTGAATTTTTAGGGGTGTTTTTGTATGTAATTAGTATATAGTCAAGAAAAAAACGTATCTTTATTTCGCTGAAATTCAGCATTCAAATTTAAGTAGGGTTATCCAATTTTCGACTTTCGCCGATAACCCTGCACATCGAATAATAACATATCGGAAAATCATTTTCCCTGAAAATGGCAATCGGCTTTTTAGCCGGATTGTATGGATTTTTGTCACGCTTGCGCGTGACGAAAAGGAATAGCAAGAGGGTAACACGCTGCGCGATGTTTCGGATTCCTTTTCGTTTTCAAATAGCTGATAACCAGTGATTTGAATAAAATATAATTTCTTGACAATCAACGGTTTGCGACAAACGGGCTGGAAGCGCCCATTTTTAGGGAAGATTTTGCGACAAATCGGCGAAATATGGATTCATTTACTGGAATTAGATTTAAAAAGGAAACTGCAAAACGTTTCCAAACTTTCTCACGCACGTACTTCAAATCGCACACCGAAGCAATGGCTACGATGCTCGATTTTTTCTTCTACAATGAAATTTCGCCAAAGGAAAAATTAGGTCCAACTGGACGTACCATTGAAGCTAAATTACTTAAAAGAATCAATGCGGTTATTGCCATAATGCGAGATGTGGAAAAGACACAGACCAAACCCACGGTAGCGATGATTCAATCCCTTTTTGAAATAGAAGAACCTTCAAAAAAACCGCGGATTGTAGAAAAGAAATATGCGGAAGAAAAAAAGGAAATCCGCTTTCGCGAAAAGAAAAATCAAAACAACCAACTTTAAATTTTTGGATTATGTACATCACAATCACACCTCAAAAATTAGGCAATAATTATCCACAAAGTTCAGCGGATTTTGTGGGCTATTTGGAAAAGGAAAATCAAGGTTTGGAACAAAAGGACATGAAACATTTTTTTAACCAATATGGCGATGAGATTTCCGCAGAGGAAGTGGTCAAAAAAATTGATGGAAATACCGCAAAATTGAAAAAGAAAGAACCCAAGTTTTATTCTATCACGGTCAGTCCTTCAAAATATGAATTGCGAAAACTTCAGAACAATAGTCAAGATTTAAAAACCTACACTCGTGAGCTGATGAAAGATTATGTTGCCAGCTTCAATCGGGAAATTCACGGACGACCCATAACCATAGAAGACATAAAATACTATGCGAAAATTGAGCATCAACGCACCTTTAAGGGAACGGATTATCAGATAAAAGAAAACCAACCCTACGCTACAAAAATACTTCAGCTTAAAACCGAAATCCGAAATATTCAAGAAGGACGAGCTCAAGGGAATATCAAAAGGATAAAAAAGGAAATCGCCAGGTTGGAACGCCAAGCACCACATCAACAAAATGGAAAACGGATTGTCCAGGGAATGGCAAAAGATGGAAACCAAAGTCACATCCATATCATCGTGAGCCGAAAGGATGCTTCAAATTCTGTTAGCCTTTCCCCAGGAAGTAAACACAAAGCTTCAGAAGTTGAAATGCATGGCAAAAAGGTAAAGCGCGGTTTTGATAGGGATGCCTTTTTCGCGAAAGCAGAAAAAACCTTCGACAAAACTTTTAGCTACAAACGCAACTTTGCCGAGACCTATAAAGCACGAAACGATTTTGTAAAGAACCCGAACCTATACTTCTCCGCCCTAATGAAATTACCAGCCAATGAAAAAGCATTGGCTTTCAAAATGATTACCAAAAGTGGCTTGCCAATTGTTCCAAGTATTCCAGTCAGTCAAGTACAAATCGCACTTCGGGTTTTTAAACGATTAAGACGTGGCGCAGAAGTGGCCATTAGGTCTAGTTCAATAGGAATTTAAAATATATAGTTATGGAAACTAAAGAGGAAAGAGGAAAACACGACGATAAAAATGTTTTGCAAGAGCCCAAAATAGAGCTGCTTAACATTGATTGTATGCTTTACTTAAAAAAGTGTACAGATAATCAATTTGACCTTGCTATTGTAGACCCACCTTATGGAATAGGCATTCATAAAATGAATTTTACAAGAAGTCTCAAGGCTGGACTTGCCAAACGAAAAGATTATAGTGCAACTGGCGATTGGGATAAGGAAATCCCGAAACCCGAATATTGGAAAGAGTTGATGCGAGTATCCAAGAATCAGATAATCTGGGGTGGTAATTTTTTTCCCTTGCCTTTGTCCAGAGGCTGGGTGTTTTGGGATAAACGAACTGACGCAAAATACAATACGAATTTTGCAGATGGCGAATTAGCCTGGACCTCTTTCAACAGGCCTTTAAGGTGCTTCCGGTGGTTATGGAATGGGATGCTTCAGCAAAATATGAAGAACAAGCAAATTAGAATCCATCCTACTGAAAAGCCTAAAGCTCTATATGAATGGTTACTTATGAAATATGCCAAAAAGGGTGATAAAATTATCGATACACATCTTGGCAGTGGCAGTATCGCTATGGCCTGCTGGAATATGAAGTATGATTTAGTGGGAATGGATATAAATAATATTTATGTAAAAGCTGCTCAGAAAAGATTGGATGATTACAGAAAACAATTGAAGCTTTTTTAAGGATGGACAGCATACCTCAGATAATAGCGTTTATTGTAGCACCCGGATTGTTCATAATTATTGTGATTTATGGTCTTGTGGATTCAAAAGATGGCACTGCTAAGAAGAATAAGTATCGTGTAAAGTTTGAATTAAAATCAGGGAAGTTTCAGATTGATAATATAAAACGTGGCGCATCCATAATAGGTTCTGCCGGAAGTGGTAAGACTGAAAGTGTGGTGTATGGCTTTTTAAAACATTTCCGGAAAGAGCACTTCTGTGGAATCATTCACGACTATAAAGACTTTGAGCTTACCGAAATGGCATATCCACTTTTTAAGGTTAGCGATATCTCTTTTAAGGTCATTTCCTTTGATAAAATCATCCATAAGGTAAATCCTATCGCACCACGCTATTTAGAGAATGAGGAAAGCGTAAACGAGGTATCAAGGGTATTGATTGAAAACCTTTTAGAGCAAAGGGAAAGTGGAACAACCGGAACAACTAAATTCTTTAATGATGCAGCTGAAGGTTTGATTGGTGGTTTGATTTGGAAATTGAAAACCGACTATCCCAAATACTGTACGTTGCCACATTTAATAGCGATTTATCAAATGCTCGATACGGATAGCCTTATTCAGTTTTTGGAAACCAACACCACATCGAGAGCGATGGCAGATGCTTTTATTAGTGGAAAGGATTCGGATAGGCAGACCGCTGGTGTGAAAAGCACCCTGGCAAATGCACTTAAACGAATTAGTACGCAGCGCATTTTTATGGCACTATCCGCAGACGAAGTGCCATTGAATATTAATAGCGTGGATAATCCAGCAATCATTTCGGTAGTAAACAACCCAAAATATGAAACCTCTTATTCGCCTGTCATAGCTACGATTATTCATACCATTACTAAGCAAATGAGCGTGCGAAATTCCAAACCGTCGTTCTTGCTGATGGAAGAGGCGCCTACCATAAGGTTGTTGAATATGCACCGTATTCCAGCAACTTTAAGAAGTTATGATATCGCAACCATATATGTAATGCAAGATAAGATTCAGAATGATATGATGTATGGCGATAAGGCAAGTAAAGCCATTTTGAGCAATCTGTCCTATCAGTTTTTTGGTAAGGTAAACGATCCAGACACCGCTAAATATTACGAGCGCTTTTTTGAAATCATCAAAGACCCAACCAAAAGTATTAGTCGTGGCCACAATCTCGATTTTGACACAAGAGTTACTACAGGCGAAAAGGAAATCCCAAAGATTAGAGCTGATGTGTTTTTTAGATTAAAGCAAGGCGAGTTTATAACTTATGCTGATGGTAGGGATAAAAAGGTGCAGTTTAAATTAGCCCGAATTCAAAGGCAACTTCCTGAAGAATCCAAGCAATATTCCCAAGCGGATTTAGCGGTTAATTTTGAGCGGGTTTATGATGAGGCGAGGTCGATATTTGATCAAATCTGAGATAATTAAATGGTGGTGCAAAAGGTGGTCTAATAGGTGGTGTAATGGGTGGTCAAATCTTTGAATCCTCATTCCGGAATATATAGCGGTTTATAAGACAACTTTCCTATCGATACCGGTCCTGTCACTTGATAAACCTTTACGGTATTACAATACTCTTTGACCGTAGTAACCACTTTCTCTATAAAGTCTGGTTCGGCAGCATATCCAATAAGTACATTCAACAAAGAGGAAGGCTTGAAATTGATTCTTCCGGTTCTGTCCTTCAAAAGTCTAAGCTCTTTTTCGTAAGACCAATCTTCAGTTTTTTTATAGAACAAATCAATTATATGATTGGGTTGGGAAATTGGGCTGTATTCCCGTTCCTTTATTTCAGATACATAATGCACGGGAAGGATATTATGAAAAAAAGTAGGGTCATCGCTACTGTCAAAATGAAGACAGACCCCTTTGTTATCTTCCGAATATATTTCCCACAGTTTTTCGTTCATTGGGTACATCGTAAAGCAAGCAATTCCAAAGCTGGACACGAAAGGTTTAATTTTGGTGTTAGCGAATTCCTGAAGATTTTCTGGGGTCATATTCCTATCGAAATATTCCTTAGTTCTTGGGTCAAGGATACTCTTTGCAACTGTATCATAAAGCAATTTGAGTTCAGAAGGATGTGTTGAAAGTTTTACAAACTCTGGGTTAGAGTCTAATTCATCGTTCAGGGAATCCCTATCTGAGAACCAGATATATTTTTCTTTAAGTTCGCTTAAGGTATTCTCGTTGGGCGGTCGGAATCGGAACACATAAGGTATTCCCATTTCGATGGCCATTTTGTGCTCTTGGTCAAAAATGTTATACATAGTTTAAAGTTAATAATGTTGCATATTATCAACAAAAATAGTAATATTGGGGTAAATATGAAACAAAGATGAATCCTAAAAAAGCAATTCTTTTACCAAAATATCAAAAAGTTTTTGAGCAATTGGGCGAAAATATAAAGCTGGCACGAAAGCGAAGAAAGCTCACTACTGAGCAAGTTTCTGAACGTGCTGGTATCAATCGTACCACCTTATATAGGATTGAAAAGGGCGACCCTGCCGTTGCTATAGGTTCCTATTTCAATGTGTTCAGGGTGCTGAATTTAGAGGATGATTTTAAAAAGCTGGGGATAGATGACGAATTTGGCAGAAAACTTCAGGATCTTGATTTACTATAGATAGTATGGCAACAGGAAAATTTGACATATACGTGTTTGCAGATTGGGCATCTTTGGAAAAACCAACTTTGGTAGGTGTACTTTCGGCTCACTTTGCCAAAGGGAAAAAAGCATTCAGTTTTGAATATGACAAGGTTTGGTTAAAGACCGACGCGCAACGATTGTTAGACCCAGATATTGAGTTTTATTCAGGGCCACAATATCCTACTAATAAAGGAAACTTTGGAATATTTCTGGACAGTATGCCAGACACTTGGGGTAAAACTTTAATGCAACGTAGAGCTGCACAAGATGCTAGGACAAAGGAAGAAAAAGCACCTAAACTTTACGAAATAGATTATCTGCTCGGTGTCTTTGATGAGAGTAGAATGGGTGCTTTACGCTTTAAAACTGAACTGGAAGGTCCTTTTTTGGATAACGATGCAAAAAGCCCGACACCACCTTGGTCATCGCTCGGTGAGCTTCAGGAAGCGGTAAACCATTTGGAAAAGGATGAACAAAGTGATGCCATTAGAAAATGGGTAGCTGTTTTAATTGCGCCAGGTTCCTCTCTCGGTGGTGCAAGACCAAAGGCTAATATACTTGATGCTCACAAGAATTTGTGGATAGCCAAATTTCCTTCCAAAACTGATGTGGTGGATAAAGCGGCTTGGGAATATCTAGCCTATAAATTGGCCATCGCTTCCGGTATAGAAATGGCGGAATCTAAAATCGAAAAAATAAACGGTCAATACCATACATTTTTGACCAAGCGATTTGATAGGGACAACAGCAATCGCATCCACTTTGCCTCAGCAATGACAATGACCGGAAATACGGAAGATATTATTAGAGATACGACACCGAGTTATTTAGAAATTGTCGAGTTTATTGAGAATTATGGGGCTGACGTGGAAGCTAATTTACACCAACTCTGGCGAAGAATTGTATTTAACATTGCTATTTCAAATACGGATGACCACTTACGGAATCACGGCTTTATACTAACCGAAAAGGGTTGGATATTATCGCCGGCCTATGACCTAAATCCGTCGATTGAAAAGGATGGTCTATCCTTGAATATAGATATGGATGATAATGCCCTTGATTTTGATTTGGCAAAAAGTGTAGGGATCTATTTTCGCTTGAGCGAAAAAGAAATGCAGACTACCCTTAAGGAAGTCCTAACTGTAGTTAAGGACTGGAAAAGTATGGCGCAGCAGCTAGGCATTAGAAATCAGGAAATAGAATTGATGGAAGCTGCATTCAAGACAATCGAATAAACAGAAAAAGAAAAAATTGAGAAATTATGTCCAAAAAAGAACACGCCAACTGTCTTTAGAGTGAACCAAAAAATTTTACAATGAAAAAATACTTATTACTGCTTCACGAAGACATCAAGAAAATACGAAAACTTTCCCCAAAGGAAATGGAAGAATTGGCAAATTCCCATATGGCTTGGGCTGAAAAATTGGGCGAATCTGGACATCTGATTTCTGGCGAAGGACTTGAAGAAAATAGCGTGCAGATTTCAGGAAAGGATAGTGTCGTAAAAGACGGAACATTCTTGGAATCCAAAGAAATGATTGGAGGCTATTATTTACTACAAGCCAAAGATTTGAAAACGGTCATAGAATTGGCAAAAGGTTGTCCTTGCCATTTATGGGGCGGAACTACCGAAATAAGACCGATAATGGAATATGAAGAATAAAACAGCTGACGTTGTCGAATCGAGTTACAGAACCTACTACGGCAAATTATTTTCGGCTCTTTTCAGTCAATTCGGTGGTAATTATGTAAGCGAAATCGAAGATGCAATTCAAAATTCGTTTTACAAATCACTAAAAAGATGGAAACCAAACCAAGTTCCAAACAACAAAGAAAACTGGCTTTTTATTGTCGCCCGAAATGATGTTTTGAACCAAATAAAAAAGGAAAACCGATTGCAATCGGCATCTCATTTTAGAGCTAACGAGGAAACAGAAAATCCAAACGAGGATTTAAGACTAAAGACTATTTTGTTCCTATCCAAGTCCGCAACTGTTTCTTCCAAAGTAAAAGTGATTTTTATTCTCAAAAACATATTCGGTCTGCACGTCAAAGAAATTAGCGAATGCACCCTATTGTCGCAAGATGCTATTTACAAAAGCATAAACAGGGCGAAAAAAGACTTTCGACAATCTACAAAAAATGCAAATTTCGATTTGACCTTTGAGCAAACAGCGAAAAAAGACATTGAAATTGTAGAAGAAATATTTTATGCTGTTTTCAATATTGGTTTTGACTCGTTCAGCGAAAAAATCAAGTCAGTTATCAATGAAGATTTATGCTTAGAGGCTTTGGCACTCGCAAAAATTTTGTCCGTCAAATTCCAGCGAGTAACAACAAAGAACCTTCTTGCCCTATTTTGTTTTCATCTTTCGAGGATACCTGCAAAGGTCAAGCAGGGCAAAATCATTTCGTTCTTTGAACAAGACAGGGCAAATTGGAACGAAGACTTTATAAAACTGGGTTTCCATTATTTGAAAAAACCGGAAAGGCTGAACAAATTTTATGTTGAGGCTTTGATTGCGAGTAAACATATGACCACCAAAGAGTTGGACATTCATCATTGGAACGATATAATCATACTTTACCAATTACTGCTTTCACTTTCAAATTCGCCGATTACCAAATTGAACCTTTGTTATTGTTTGAGCAAGGCGCAAAGAATTGAAGAGGCTAAGGCATTGTTAAAAATTGTAGAAAACGAACTGCCGAACGAACATATTTACCTTTCATTGGTAAAAGCCAATATTTTCACAAACAAGAAAACCTTGGAATCTGAAAAAATCATTGACCAAGTACTAAAAAACATTAACCAAAAAATCAGACGTGAGTACATATTGGAAAATATGTCAACGGACTTTTAAAAAGCGAAACAATGAGAAAACTTATTTTAATTCTAATAGTAGCAGTAACAATATCTTGTGCAAGCAAAGGCGATTTTTCAAAAAAACAAGAGCAGAACCAACAAATAGTTGAACAGTATTTTGAATATTTCAACAATCACAACTGGCAAGGAATGGCAGAAATGTACATTGAAATAGCGGAATTTAAAGACCCATCAATTGGAGAGGGAATTGTAGAAATGACAAGAGCTGAAATGATAGCCAAGTATTCAGCGCTGAACGAAATATTTCCCGATCTACACGATAAAATTGTTCAAACTTATCCATCAGGCGAAAAGAACATAGTCGTGGAATTTGTATCGAGCGGAACTGCACCCGACAATTCAAAATTTGAATTACCCATTTGCACAATCTTTACAATAGAAAACGGAAAAATAACAAAGGACTTTTCATATTTTGACAACTTTGAGTAATAAATCCGTATCTAAAAAGCCTTTTAAAAAGGCCCTTTTTCCCTCGGACCTTTACTGGTAACTTTCCATTGACCATTTTCCTTAGTCAGTTTGAAAATGCCTGTTTTTCCATCGTAGGTAGTGCTGTATTTTACCCAGGCAAATTCGCCATCAATAGCTTCGTCTAAAATTTCTACCTCGATATCTTTATCAGAATCTGGCATCATATCCTGTACAGTAATCAAACTGGCATAGCCTTCTGAAGTGGTATGCTTTTTTAAAGCTGATTCATCTTTTGAGAAAAAACTTTCCGCAACTGCCTTGGCAGTTTCAGAAGGGGACATATCCTTATTTCCCGAACAGGAAATGAATAAAAGCACGAGAGAGCAAATGACGAAATTTTTCATAATAGTATTAATTTGGGTTATTGATATATCTATGTGATAGTTTCATTTCAATGTTTCGTTCACCATCCTTTTCATTCAATTCCAAAATTGCCCTACGGTCATCGGATAATGAAAATTTGGGCAGCACATAAACAAATCGAGCCATTTCATTTTCCTTAATCTTAGACGGCAGATTATGTTTATATATCGGTTCTTGATACAGTCGTTGCAACGATTTTCTTTTCCCTTTTTGTCGAGTTTCAATCGACAGGTTCAAGAAATTCAAATCGAAATCCAACGTAGAATTATTTTCAATCTCGATAACGAAATAGAGCTCATCCCTATCAAAAACAATATTTTCTACGGTCAAGATAATGCCTTCATTCCGTTTCTTGATTCGCCTTATGCGCTGTTTTCTATTGAGAAGATATGAGCAGAATTTTTGGTAATAATAGGTGCTGTTATCTACAAGTTCTTCAGAAGATTCAACAAGAACCGAATCTGTTGCAATCGGTTTTTCATTACCGATACTATTGGATAGCGGAATGAAATAATTAAGCTTAGAAAGCTGTTTTTTATACCTTACAATATACGAAAAAATCGAACCATTTTTATTGACTACCAGCAAATTACTTTCCTTCCCAGGCTTTGCTTGAAGCAATCCGAAATACTGCTCTTTTTCACGGTTGTAGGTAAATACAAAATTGTCCGAACCAGTTATGCCCTGCCGTATAGGTTCTGGAAAAAATAGCGCAACATTTTTGGTGTCGTTAGCATAAATGGTGTCGAGTGGTATGGGTTGCTGTTGTGCTTTTGCGGAAGCGGTAATCAATACGAGTATTAAAAATGAGATAAATGTTTTCATAATTTGGGTTTTAAAATGAGTTTGTAATTATTCAGGACGGTTACTTTAATATTGCGATTGCTACGTCTGAGCACCTTTGTTACGCCACCTACTTGCGGAACGGTAGGGATGTTGATATCGCCAATAATATCGTCCAACACTTCAGTAGTGGCTTCTGCCCGAAAATTGTTCTGTACATATATACCTTCACTACCATCAGATAAATCAAAAGCTTTGAGTTTGGTGGGATGATGCTGTATATTTTCAATTTCGATTAAAGCCCGATTGGGCTGAAAGCTAATGAAACCGAATACGGGTGTGTTCTTAGGCATTTCTTTACCGTTTATTGTTGCCGATTTGGTCAGACGCATTCGCAATCTGGTATTCGCCTTTACAACTTGGTCGCCATCTACCACCACATAAATAGTTTCATCAGTATTACCGATGATTGAAACTTCATTGGGTTTGGGCGAAGCGGCAAAGAACAATTGATGTTCCAAGCCCAATTCTTTCGCTTCAATTTTTTGTTCTCGCTTCACTTCAGCAGAATCGATTGTTGATGCCACTTGGCGAACTGTTCTTCTCTGTCCCAAGTTTTGGTATCGCTTTTCGGAATATTGGATCTTACTCGCTTCATAGATGCTATCTACGATACGCTCTTTTTCGCGTTCTGGAAGATCTGGGTCGTAAAATCCCAAGGAATCAATCAGTTTTTCATCGTAGATGCTTGGTGCGTTATTTTCCCGAACTTTTTTCAAGTCGTTAATCGCATCCAGTTTGGAATCGTACTCTTTTTGATCCTCTTCTAAATCTGGCACTAAGGTCTGCTTAAGATTTTCCGTTTCACTTTCATCATCGCCCATTACCATTACAGAATAGGAAATTAGAAATATGAAAATCACGGCCAATACCGTTGCAAATACTATCTTGTTTTTTTCTACTTTCATAAGAGTGAGTTTTTAAGTGCCGATTATCGGCTTTCAACTTTCATCGTTTAGTTTTTTTAAAGTGTTTTCGAAATAGTTGGTAATCAGCAATCCGTGCGGATTGTTGGGGAAGTTTCGGTCAACCATAATCAAGTTTCCGCTGGAAACCAATTCGTAAGTGTCGATGATTGTACCTCTATTGATTTCAAAAATGGTAGTCGTTGTAAAACTGTACGAGCCATTATTTTCGTTTATTCTTGAGTCAATACTCAATACTTTTTGAACTAAGGAATACTGAAGCAATCTGTTGTAAACACCATCGGCTTTTTTCTGGCGGTAGAGATTGTCCACGGAACTATTGCCCAACCACAACGCCTTTTCCAAGTTGCGTTCGTAATTGCTGGCATCGATGTTATAGAAGTAGTTATGGAACAGATCCAAATGTGCTAAAGCTTCAACCCTAAAATTTTCCTTTTGGGTTACGAGCTTTAGCGGAATGATACTGCCATCGGTGTTAATAGCAAAGGCACTATTGAGCGCTTTTTGATTGGTGTTGAATACCATCCAAATCGAAAATGTGCTGGACACCAACGCACAGACAACAACTGCCAAAACGATAAACCGATTCAGTTTTAGGACGTTATAAATATTCTTATATGGTGTTTTCATTCTGATTGGATTTAATTGGTAAATAGTCTGAGAGTGAATGACGTGGCACGTTTATACAGTTTGAATTTCAGGAATACAATAAAACCAACCGACCCAAGCTGAACCACAGGTGCAAAAAATCCTTGACCTGTATCGGTTCCAAAAAGGTTGACCCAAAAATTGGTGTTGATTTCAGTATAGAGTGCATTCACAAAGACGTTTACTAAAAAGAAAGCAGGTACTAACATATATACTGCCGCATAAAGCTTGAAGAATGTATAAGCTAACGAACGGAACTTTTCAAAAACGGCAAGACTAATGACCAAGGGAAAAAAAGTTTGCATTATTCCGAGTAGAAAAAAGCGTTCTGCCAAAAACAATGGATAAATGAACAAATCCAATATCCAGAGGAACAGGCTAATGATGAATGCAAATATTTTGAATCCGTAAAGCGGTGTGACCAGGGCTTCATATAAAAGTGTCATAGCAGCTTGTGCAACCTCTATTATACTTACATCTTCTTCTATGGGAATATCTTGCATCTGCAGAGGCAATAAGGCAGGTGCTGTGCCACGATATTGTCCTTCAATAGCTACCAAGATGCCATCGAAAAAGCCTAAGACCTGTGTTGAGAAAATGACCAAAATGACAATGGCAAAATTCTTTGCCAGTTCGCCTGGGCTCAACCCCCAAGTGTAACCATCCTTATCTGAAATGCCTTCATTGTATTTTTTGAGGATATTGACCAAAAAGAACAGGACAGCGAGCGTTTTCATTCCCGCAATGGTGTATTGCGAAAAGTCGCTGGCCTGTATGGTCTGGAAAACGGTGTCGATATATTCCAGCCCGATTCCTAAGAGAATGGTCGCGGTCATTTTTAATAATTGGTTTCTCGGTTATTGACCTTATCCTGCATTTTTCTAAAAGAAATGATGTCACGATAGCGTTTGGTTTTTGTAGTGATGTTGGAAACCATTTGCTTGGATTCCTGCTCTTTTGCTTTAAGGATTTCAGCACGTTCGGCATCGCTCATTTTTAGGTAATCGCTGGATAGGACTTCATCGATAAAATCTACTGTGTCCAACGAGTTTTGTACTATGGCATCGAAAGATTCCACAACCCTTGAAACTTCATCGGGTTTGATGTAGGGCGAATTCAAAATATCCTGCAAATCATTTTGCATTACGTTGATAAGACGCTGATTATTCTGTCCAATTTCCTCAACTGCTCTCAGTTGCTCAACAACGCTTGATACTTTCTCTATTGCCTCTTTTGCATCTTTTAGGAATTTTACAGACTTAATCATCTGAGCTGTCTGTTTACCTGATTCTATAAGTTGTTTTACCAAACTGATGAAATTGGTATTGTCATACGTGGGCATTCCCTGGGCAGTGGCGTTATCCGACATAAATAAAGTGAGGCCTACTGTCATTACTAAAATTTTGATTTGTGTCTTCATAATATTATGTTTTAGATGTGAATTTTATTATTGCTTTTTGCATATCGTGATGCTCGTTGTAGAGCTTCATTATTTCTTCATTTTCCTGTCCATCGGTCAAATAAGCAGCATATACTTCCTTCGGAACTTCAAGCCGAAAGATGTTACTTTCCCTACCTATCTTGATAAACATTTCGGTGTACTTGCGTGGTCCTGAAAGATTGTTCTTTATGGATTTTAATTGGTTAAGGTCGTGGCTGGATAGGTTGAGCCTTTTGACCAATTCGTCATAGCCCTTTTCATTATTCAGGCTGTAAATGACTTGAGTATTTTCAAGAATACTCGCTGAAGTCGAATTGTTCGGAAGTTGATTTATGGATTGCAGAATAATCCCAATCGCACCATTTTGTTTACGGATGGCTTGATAGTAGAATTCCACGCTTTCCAACACGTTGTCGAACTTTAATTGCTTGGCAAACTCATCAAAGAGAATGATTCCCTTTTCTGCTCTATTCTTCCAAATGGTTCTTTGAATGGCGGACTTTATCAGTTTCAGCATCACCGACAGGATTTCCTTATTGTCCTTGACTTCATCCAGTTCAAAAACAATCAATCGCTTGTCTTCGATTTTGTAGGTCTGGTCTTCGCTGACTTCAAACAGAAAGCTATATAGACCATCGCCGACATATTCGGACATTACGTGCAAAAAGCTCGTGACATTGAAATAGTCGGGATGGATTTTTAAGGTGCTCAGAAGGTCTTTCTGATTCCTTTCTATAAAGCTGTAAAAACCATCCAAAGAGTGATTTTCAGAAACGCTATCGTAATAATGACGCAGTATTTTTTTGACCGATACCGATTGTGCTTTGGTCACTTTTAAATCTGAAGCAAATAATTCAAACAGGAAAACAGACAAGTCTTCCAATCGCTCGGGTGAGAGGTCATTTGTGTCGCTAATGTAAAATGGGTTGATACCTAAGTTCTTCCCACTTTCATAACGAAGCACCGTATACTTTTCGGGATAGAGTTTAGCGAATTTGGTATAAGAACCACCCAAGTCTATGATGACCAAACGAACGCCACTTTCAAAATACTGGCGCAGAATGTTATTGGCCAAAAAGGATTTTCCTTCGCCAGTTGGTGCAAAAATGGCAAAGTTCCTTGCTTTTATCCGTTTCTTCTTTTCATCCCAAACATCTTTTAGAACAGGAATGTTATGTTCACGGTCATTAAAGATGATTCCGGTATTATCGCTTTTATAGTTGGTGTTATTGATGAACAGGCAAAGTGCGTGCTTCAAATCTGTCACATACAAATCATTATTTGAGAAGTTGGAAGAGAAACAGAAGTAACTATTAAGGATGTAATTCTTGCGTTCTTCGCCTCTTGGATAGTATGGTATGATATCCAGTTCCTTAAATTCAGTCTTTATTTTTGAAGTTATTTTGTCGAGCTCTTTGGCTTCCTTTGCCCAATAGACAATATTGAGATGTCCACGAATGATTCGGGCATTATCATCTGCATTTATTTGGTCAAGGATGTGCTGAATTTTGCCAAGCACCACTTTATTCTGTGAACCGAAATTGGAACTCTTATTGAGTTCTTCAATCTTCTTATCCAGTAGCTTGCGCCACTTCTGTTTGTCATCGAGATATAGGATTTGATTGACAATGTGGTTCTCGTTAAGCGTAAGCCCTAAACCATCAATAAACCCTTGATGAAACACAAAATCGTCAGAAGTGAATTTCTCATTGGTTTTGCTACTCTGTACACTTTCGCCAAAGCACAGTTCGCTATTGATGGCAAGGGCATCAAAATGGTTTTCGCCAATATTGACGCTTTTCTTATCAAGTAAAATATCGGTATCATAGCCTTCATTAAAACCGTTGAAATAGGCATTCGTTAGTTGTTGTATCTCTTCCGCTTTAAGCAAAACAAAATCCATCTTTCGGCTATTGTTGATGAAGGAAACGGAATCACTTACCGAGTTGGAGAAGCTCTTTATGTTATCATCCAGTTCCTGTACGATACCTTTTGAAACTTTCCTGAAAGGGTTGACGTATTTCGGATTGTTGAGCGCCTTATTTTTAGTCAAGATGAAGAACAAATAGCAGCTGTGCTCGATATGCCCACGACCTTTAAAATGCTCGTGGGTCGCTTTTTCTAAAAATGTAGAATTGGGAAGTTGTTCTGAAGTATAGGATTTCTTGAGGTAGATATCCTGTTTGTGAACCACGGTTCCAACAGGCAATGACTTCAACGCCTGAAACCAAGCACCGTGCATATCCTCAAAGTCCTTTTCAGATAAGGAATAGATTTCTGGCAGATTCCCTTTGTAGCATAAGACCACGTTGCCATTGTTGGCAAAGACGATATTATCCTGAATATCTGCAATGGGTTGATATGCCGAAAGGTTAATCTTGTTCATAATCGAAGCCTGAGTTTCTTTTGTTACTGATAATTTTTGGAAAAGCTTTAGCCATTTGAAATAGCTGCGGATTGTGGGTTATTCTTGTCAGCGCCACGTATAGGGAAGCATTGAATACCAGCACACCTATGATTATCCCAAAGCTGAAAGAGAAGATGATGATGAGCAACGAAGCCAAAATGGAAACCATCATTAAGGCAAACAGGGAAATGGGCAGCCCAAAAATGACTGCTCGTTTCCGAATGTTTTTATAGACCTCAAACTTCTTCATCGTTATACAACAATTCCTATGAGGTAAGTAAATATGCCTACGACGGCACCTGCTATGAGTACAAATACAAGTACCCTGGTAATCCCTTTTTTAAGATCAGCATTTTCACCAAAGAAGTGTCCTGCATTAAAAAGGAAGCCTACCAAGAAGATGACACCTAATAGGATTGGAAATATGGTCCTGATGGTATCGCCTACATCGTTAACTGAATCTTCAATGCCACCAATTTGAGCAAAAAGCGAAGTGGATAAGAGCGAAAGAATGGATGCTAAATAGTGAGATTTTTTCATAACGGAAAAGTTTAAATTTTTAGTTCATTTTCGTTATTGGAAATTTACATATATTTGAATATAAATAACTGAAAATCAAATATTTGTGAATAAAATATTATTTGATATTGATTGAATTCCGTTGCTATTATTTGACATCAAATTCTATGGAATTTTGAAGGGAAGTTGTTGATAACCCGAAAATTGAAAATGAAAAAAGTGCTCAAAAACGTCAGTTTTGTGATTTTGGTTCTGAAAATGTGCATCATTTTTGGGCAAGAAACAGATGCTCAAAAACGAATTGTAATTGACGTAGGACACGGTGGAAAAGATGCTGGTGCAATTGGCATAAATGGCATCCAAGAAAAAGATGTGGTGTTGTCCATTGCAAATGAGATTTTACGGTTAAATAACGACTTAGAAAAGACACTCGATATTTATTTGACCAGGTATAGTGATACGCTCATTTCTTTATCTGATAGGACTAAGCTGGCCAAAGCTTTAAATGCGGATTTATTTGTGTCCTTGCATTGCAATCATTCTGATAATCCGGATGCGAGAGGAATAGAGGTTTATGCTTCAAGAAAACAAAAGGGATTCTCAAAAGCATCGGTTTTTATGGGCTATCAAATTGAACGAGCGCTTTGTGAAGCCATTGGTTATGAAAGTCGAGGTGTGAAGTTTGCGAATTTTCAGGTACTTCGGGAAACTGTTGAGTATTGCGCCTCAATACTATTGGAATTAGGTTTTTTGAGCAATATTGATGAAGGCAGCTACATTTCAGATAAGAACCATATTGAACGCATTGCACTATCGATATTATTATCCATTAAAAAATCCATAGAATTATGAAAGATATTTTTTTAGAGTTAACGAAGAGCTTGAAGGACATTGTACTGCAATTTATTTCAGAAGTGATTTTATTGTACAAATCCTATAGAAGTTAGATTTCCTAAGTTTATTATCTACACATTATAAAAAAACATATCCGATAGTACATTTAAGTATTTGCTTAAATAATATAATAATGATATATTTGTGACCACTTTAAATCAAAAAAGATGAGCTTGGAAATAACTTGTACACGGAACGAAGCAGACAAGAAGCAAATATCGAGATGTAAGGAAACCATAGAAAATTCTTCGGGCAGCTTAGAAGCAATAAGCAAAATTTTGTCTCTTGCGGGAAGCGAGGTACGACTGAAAATTCTATTCCTATTAAACATAGAGAATGAATTGTGTCCTTGCGATATTGCCGATATTCTTGAAATGAGTGTTCCCGCCGTATCCCAGCATATCCGAAAAATGAAGGATGCAGAAATTATTACATCGAGACGTGAAGGGCAAACATTATATTATTCGCTGGTAAAGAGTGAGGACAATGTTTTGAATGGAATTTTCAATTCAATTTCGACAAGAAAGAAAACAGCTTAGAAATTTTATATTATGGCAACGAATAAAACTTCAAATACCGCGGCCTATACCGGCATTTTTACCGCAGTTGCAGCATCAATATGTTGTATTACACCTGTTTTGGCATTAATTGCCGGAACAAGTGGAATTGCATCAACATTCTCTTGGGTCGAGCCATTTAGACCTTATCTTATCGGCTTGACCATTATTGTTTTGGTCTTTGCCTGGTACCAGAAACTACGACCGAAAACACAGGAAGAAATAGATTGCGCCTGTGAAGATGATGCGAAACCATCATTTTGGCAATCCAAACGGTTCTTGTTGATAGTAACACTATTCGCCGCATTGATGCTGGCCTTTCCGTACTATTCCAACCTATTTTATGCACAGCCCACCAAGGATATCGTCTATGTCTCTCAATCCAATATTGAAAAGCAGACTTTTGAAGTCGCTGGAATGACCTGTGCAGGCTGTGAGGCACACGTAGAAAACGAAGTCAATAAGCTGGATGGAATTATTTCGGTCAAAGCCAGCTACGAAAATGCCAATACCATAGTGGAATTTGACAAGACCAAAACCGATTTGCCCACAATCCGAAAAGCCATAGAGAAAACAGGTTACAAAGTAGTAGAGAATACCGCTAAAGAAAATAAATAGATGAAAAAATATGATGTTTTCGTTATTGGTTCGGGTATGGCCGGTATGACAATGGCCAATAAATGTGCCTCAAAAGGTCTTTCGGTCGGCATAACCGATGAACTACCTTATGGTGGCACCTGTGCCCTACGAGGCTGTGACCCCAAAAAAGTAATTATCGGCGCTACGGAAGTGCGCGACTTTGCCAAAAGGCTTAAAGGGAAAGGCATTGATACCATTCCGGATATTAACTGGAAGGATATAATGGCGTTCAAACAGACCTTTGTCGATGAAATGCCGAGGAAAATAGAAAAGGGGTATAAGAAGAACGGCATCGATACCTTTCACAGTTCCGCTACGTTTATAAATGAAAATACCTTAAGTGTAGGTAACAAGACCATTCAAGCTGATAAAGTTGTAATTGCGTCAGGTTCAAAACCAAAAGTTTTAGATTTTGAAGGCAGACAGCTTGCGAAAACGAGTACGGATTTTCTAAACCTTAAGGAATTACCCCAATCCCTGCTTTTCATCGGTGGTGGATATATTGCTTTTGAATTCGCCCATATTGCCGCACGTTCCGGTGCCAAGGTAACGATAGTACATCGAGGTAAACATCCGTTGGTAAACTTTGACCAGGATATTGTAAAACATTTAGTCGATGCCACACGTAATTTAGGCATCAAGCTTGTTCTTGAAACCGAAGTTTCTAAAATTGAACGTAAAGATGGCCACTACATAACCACAGGAATTTCAAACGGAAACGAAACTACCTACAAATCGGCAGCGGTATTTAATTCGGCTGGTCGTCCCCCAGCCATTTTTGAGTTAGAATTGGAAAAAGCAGGTATATCCTTCTCAAAAAAGGGCATAGAGGTCAACGAATACCTTCAGAGCACAACGAACGCGAACATATATGCAGCAGGCGATGCAGCGGACTCAAGAGGATTGCCCCTAACACCCGTAGCTGTTTTGGAAGGACACGTCGTAGCTTCAAATATCATTAAAGGAAATAAGAAAAAAGTCAGTTATCCCCCAATGCCTTCCGTAGTTTTCACTTTGCCCACTATGGCAACCGTTGGCCTATTGGAAGATGAGGCTAAAGAAAAAGGATATGATATAAATGTCAATTTTGAAAAAGTGGATAATTGGTTCAATGCGAGACGCCTGAATGTGGATGAATATGCTTATAAAACAATCATCGATAAAAATAATAATACCATTTTGGGCGCGCATCTGATCGGGCCTCATTGTGAGGAAACCATCAATCTTTTCGCAATGGCGATAAAGACCAAGATGACCATAAGCGATTTGCGGACAATGATATTTTCATATCCTACAATGGCATCTGACCTAACCTATATGCTCTAACTATTATTTATGGAAACTACAATATTAAAATCTACGATCACCTGCCCTGAATGCGGCCACAAAACAGAAGAAGAAATGCCAACCACGGCCTGTCAATTCTTTTATGAATGTGATAATTGCAAACAAACACTAAAACCAAAAGAAGGCGATTGTTGTGTATTCTGTTCTTATGGTACTGTGGCTTGTCCACCTATTCAGGAAGGTTCAAAATGTTGCTAATAAAATTGGAAAAATATTTGGAGACCACCCTACGAGCATACTTACATTGCAATAAAATTTTAACAAATGATACCACGGGATTTAAGTAAGGACATAAAAACAAGGTTACAAAGTATTAATGGGCAACTTAGCGGCCTCATTAAAATGCTGGACGAGGATACAGATCCTGAAAAGATATTGATACAGTTCAAAGCAGCACAAAAGGGTTTGGACAAGGCTCATTTCCTGTTACTGGACGAAACTTACAGAAAGGCCTTGGCAATCAAGATTTCAGAAACCGTGGAAGCTTGTCCTGGAGATTGTGGTAATGAAGACCGTATTGAATTTATACGGAAACAGTTCCCTGATTTGGAGCTGGACAGTCTTACCGACAAAATGAAAGAAATTGCCACGCTCAAATCCAAATTGGAAGACTCTAACGAGGAATAGAACTCGCAAAAAAACAATCCCCGTTGATGGCCCAAAGTTATGGGTCATTTTTTTTTTGAAATAATGTTTGGAGACCACCCCGGGCACCCACCTACCTTTGTACCGTGCTTAATTGATAAGCCATTATTATAAATGAAATACTAATAAAAAAAAGAGATTATGAAACGTCAAGTAGAAGTCTTTACAGCCAACTGCCCCGTTTGTGACCCAGTGGTCAAAATGATTGAGGAACTGGCCTGTGATGAATGTGAAGTAACAACATACGATTTGGTAAAACAATGCGATGATAAGACTTGTCTTACCAAGATGAACGAATATGGGGTACAAAAAATACCCGCAGTAGCCGTAAACGGAAAATTATTGGATTGCTGCAAGGATTCCGCCATTACCAAAGAAAAGTTGATGAAAGCGGGTATTGGACAAAATTAAAAAAAGATTTGGGTACGGCCATTTTCACCAATTATCCTGTTGCCGTACCAACAGGATATCATTTAAAATCCAAAAAATATGAAACCATTAAATTCTGAATTACAAAAATGTATTGATGATTGCAATGCCTGTATTACTGCGGCAAGAATCTGCCTTGACCAACATTTGGGCGAACCCGATATGAAAAAATGCCATCAGTTTTGTTTGGATTGCATTGCGCTATGTATCGCTTGTGTTCAATTACTCGCCAGCCAATCTGATTATTCGAAACGCTTATGTGCCATTTGTGCGGACTTATGTAAAGCCTGCGCCGATGAATGTGCAAAATTCGATAGCGAGGTTTGCCAGCAATGTGCGGAAAAATGCTATGCCTGTGCCGAGAGTTGTAAAAAAATGGCAGCTTAACATTTAAAAACAAGTGATTTATGGCCATTTCTAATTTACATCTCAGAATCGTTCTAATCATTATCCTCTGCTCATCGACAATATCCATTCTTAATGCGCAGGGACACGGGCCATTATATGGTTTACAGACCCCGACCCTCGCGAGGGGTGGCGTAGATTTAAATGTCGCAAGTATGAGTTTGAGCACCGAGAACGAAACTTCCTATATGCTGCGTTATCTGTTTTCCTACGGTATCACCGAAGACTTTCAGATTAACTTGACCACACCCACTACGATAGAGCGGCTTAACAATGCACCGAGAACAAGGGGGAATAGCAATATGCCGGCAAATGGCGATATAGAAGCATCTCTTTGGTATCGATTTTTTTCCAATGCCTTTGGGGTTGGTAAACGTTTCGAAGGAACAGCTGTCCTCGGGGTTTCAGCACCTACCGATGATGTCCGCGGACAAGTAAACGTGGGCAATTCCATTCACGGTGCAATTTCTACGGGATATGCTTCACGTACCTGGTATGCGTGGTTAGGTGGTGGTTATCAATATTATTTTGAAAAAGACAACGAACAACTCGGCGACCTGCCATACGCGAGTGCCGTGGTAGGGTATCGCCCCAATATCTTTATGGGCGATTATCCAAAACCCGATTGGAGGATTTTTTTGGAAACAATGGCAGAATTCCCCGGTGACAATAAATATAACGGACAACAAAATTTTAGTGATTCAAGAAGTAATAAAGTATTGATGGGACCTTCCTTTTTAGGGTTGTACGGAGCGTGGGGGATTTCATTTGGAGCCTTGTTTCCGGTGGTGCAGGATTTGACGCCAAGTGCCGTAAAAGAAAATTATAGGGTATCCATTAATCTAAGTTATTGGTTATAAAAGAATTAAAATTTAAAAATTAAGAAGATGAAAAAAATAGCGTTGGTTATGATAATAGCATTACTCGGTACTTTGAGTTCCGAGGCACAAATTCAAAAAGTTGACCAAGAGGTCTATGGAATGGATTGTGCACCTTGTGCCTATGGTCTTGAACGAGGTCTAAATAAAATGGACGGACTTCAAAATGTAAGAGTGAGCCTCAATGACGGGAAAGCTTATCTGGAACTTTCGAAAAACAACAGTTTAAGCCTAAGTCAAATCCAAGAGGAAGTAAAGAAGAACGGTTTTTCTGCCAAAAAAGCGGAAGTGGTGGTAGAGGGAACATTGATAAATAAAAATAACGGTTACAAATTGGTAACCGGTACGGAAACTTATCAAATACTTGCCATTATTTCGGACGATTTAAATTCAAAGTTGAAGTCTGGCAAGATAAAAATAAAGGGCATTGTTCAGGACGTGGAAGACGGGGAGCTTACCGATGAGTGGAAAATTGAAGTTACTGAAATTCTATAATCATTAAATGAAGATGAAGCGATATAGCTTATTGGGCGCAAGCCTCTTTAGCGCAGGGATTCCATTCCTTTGTTGTTGGACCCCTGCTGTTTTAATGGGAGTGGCAGGATTCATTGGTATTTCATCAGGTTTTGAATGGGTACATCCCGTAAGACCATATTTAAATGCGATATCCTTTGTAACCTTAGGTTTTGTCCATTACAGGACATATCGCAATGAAAAAGTAAAAACCCCTGAAACTAACAAATATGAAGTATGTGGGTGTAAGGAAAATATTCAGGGTTCAACCAATAACAAATGGATGTTATGGATAATAACTTTTTTGGTCGTCGTAATGACCATCGTAAATTATCTTATCGATTATTAATGGATTCTTTTAAAATTAAAATAATCCTGGTCATTACAATAGTTCTGATAGGATTAGATGTAAAGGCTCAAGGCCCGCCGATATTTACGGACACACCTATAATGTTAGGTGTGCAAGGACGTGGTGTGCGGACTTTTGGCAATATCATATCCCGAGAGAATGTGAATGCCTATTCACAGGTATTGGTTGTGCCTTATAACCTTACCAGCAAATTACAAGTAGCTGGGGTGGTATCCTACTTGTGGATTTCCCCAGAGGGAACATCATCAAATTCGGGATTTGGGGATTTAAAGGTATTCGCAAAATACCAACTCTATCAAAAAGACGGTAAAGGCACAACCTTGAGAAGTTTAATAAAATTGACAGAAACTTTTCCTACTGGAAACGCAAGCAAAATGCCAGCTTTAGGTACTGGTGCGTATCAGACAACAATAAGCTTGGTAAATGGATATGTGACAACCAAATATGGAGTTTATGGAGAGGTGGGTTACAATCTGGCAGGGAATGGATTGCCGGATAACCTGGTTTATAATATCGCTTTTGGCTATCCCCTTTTACCACAAAAATATCCACCCAACCAATTGAACGTTTTCTTGGAGCTAAATGGAAATTATGTATTCGAAGATGTGGGAAACAATCTATTCTTGTCCCCAGGCATTCAATATATAGCGGGGAGAAAACTACTCTTTGAATCTGGTATTCAAATTCCTTTGACAGATGCTTCCCCAACGAATCAACAAACAAATTACATATTAAGAATAGGAACCAGAATATTAATTTTTTAAAAATATACAAATGAAGAAGTTGCTGATATTACTTTTCATAGGCTTTACTGTTACGACAGTAAATGCTCAGGCAGATACGTCCCAATTGAATGGAAAGATTACCATAGAGGTGGATGGTCTGGCCTGCCCATTTTGTGCCTATGGCTTGGAAAAAAACCTTAAAGAAATAGATGGGGTTGAAAACATTGAGATAAATATTGAAAAAGGGTCTGTCCTTCTTACTATTGCAGAGAGAAAACAAATTTCAGAAGACTTAATCCTTCAAAAGATAAAGGATGCGGGATTTACCCCAGGTAAAATAAAAAAGCAAAGTGATGAATAAATCTTTATTAGTGTTGGTTTTTTCCTTGTTGATTATTGCCTGTAAGGAAAAAGAAGAAGACAAGAAATGGACTTTTGAAAAGAAAATCGAACTTCCTGAAAAAGTGCGTCCACTTGCGTTAGAGAAAACTGGTAACGACATCTGGTTTTCGGACCCTGAGCAATTTAGATTACTAAAAGTTGACCTTAGCGGAAAAATACTGGATTCTATTACGGGCATTAAACGTCCTATGAATATCGATTTTAATCAGGGGAAACTGTATGTGCCCGAATTTTTAACAGATACAATTTGGGTTTTTGAGGACGGAAAAAAGTCCGCACTGTTCCTAAATGCTGAACCTCAAGCACCCGCCGGACTCAATGCAAAGGGCGATACAATTGCGATTGCTGACTTTTATAACCATAGGATAATTTTACAAATAAAAGGACAGGTCAGTTATATAGGAAAGGAGGGGCACAACAAAGGAGAGCTGTATTATCCCATAGATGTGAAAATTAAGGGCACCAAAATCTATGTTGCCGATGCATACAATAATAGGGTACAGGTATTTAACATTGACGGAAAAATATTGGAAGTTATCGGAGAAAAAGATGGATTCAACGTAGCTTCTGGTATAGCTATCAATATGGATGGCTTGGCTGTGACCGACCAAGAAAATAATAAGGTGTTGATTTATAATCTCAATGGGAAATTACAGCAAACCCTTACCGATAAAATCAACTATCCTACGGATGTACTGTTTGATGAAAATAGTTTGTACATCACCAATTTTAAAGAGAATTCCATAGCGGTTTACAAAATGAGATAATTTGATAAAAATAGTGGTGGTATAAAATATGGTTTGGAAGCCTTAAACTTTTAGAGCCAGTTGAATTTCAAATAAGTCCTCAATCAGATATAGATTGTTGCTGTGCCTTTGGCACTTAAGGTACTATGGGCATTCTACCAATTCAAGAGAGTACAAAATCTTGTTTGAAAATCATATTTTAAGTTCACTTCCGTTTATCCCCAGCCTTAGTATCAAAAGCAATCAAATTAAACATTTCTCGCATTCGGCTACGGACACGGTTACCGTAACGTTCTTCCAGTTCTTCGGCATTTAGGTTTGTGGTTGCGTGTGTTTTGATTTTATGTTTGGTTTGTAGGTAGAGCTCGTATCGAGATAAAAGCACTTCGCCCATAACATTCAAATCCTTTCCGTAGAATCTGCCAGAAGACTCGACGCTTAAATCATCAAAACAGTAAAATTTTGTTTTTGGAACTTAAGTCCACAGTTAGTAGCTTCCTTAAAAGAGACAAATAACAGTTTTATAATAAATTAGTTATCAGTTTTACAACTCTATGAATGAAAATTGTCCTGAAATAGAGAAAGGTTGTGTTTCTTTTGGTTTTCAAAAGCGGCTATAGCAGCTTTTGTATAAAAACGATGTTCATTCAAAAACTTCACATTTAATTTAACCCATTCATCATCGGTAAATTTCATATCTAAAAAAGTTTCCCATTCTTTTCGTAACAATCTGTTTCTCTCGAAAAATGTGGTCATTCCCAAATGGCTCAAATCTGCATCGCACATTATTTCTTCTAAAACAGTTGTGGGCATAACACTCATTTCAGTAGCTTGGATAATATTCTCTACAATCTGTATCTGATTTTCTGGATAGCTTTCCTTTTGTAAAAATTCACGAGCATAGGCACAACTCAATTTCTCGTGACCTTGCGTTGTTTCAATATTTCCGACATCGTGAAAATAAGCTGCAATGACAACCATTTCTTTTTCTGTGCTGGAAAGGTTCAACCTGTTGGCAAGAAATTTGGCATTATGTGCAACTTCCGAAGTGTGCTCATAATTATGGAACTGCAACAAATTGCATCTTCCGTTCTTTAGTAATTTCTTGCAGTACTTTTCTGCTTTTAAAACCAAATCTGTATTCAATTTAAACCAATTTCTTTTTATGACTGTAAAAAACCAATGCACCTAAAATTGTGACACTCACTAAGGTTGCTGGTACTGTACCCAAATCTAAACCGCCTTGAGCATTTGTTTTAGTAAGTAAGTCGCCAAAGGTTGCACCAAATGGACGCGTGAAAATAAAAGCAATCCAAAACAGAATGATATGATTTATTTTGGTTGTGTAATGTAACAGTACAACAATTAGAATTACACCAGCGGTTACCATAGCACCTTGCAAATAACTTAAGCCGGCATTGTCGCTCAAAAAATCGCCAAAAGCAGTTCCCAGACTATTTGAAATTAATATCGCCACCCAATAGAAAAGTTCTACTTTTTTATTGAAAATAGGATACACTTCTATTTTTCCTCTTACACTATTCCAGATCCAAAGGGTATTCAACAACAAGGTTATCAAAATTAAAGAGCCAGCGAGATAGCCCAAATTCAAGGTTCTATCCATAAAATCTGAAATCTCTGTGCCTACCGTTGTTGTGCCTACAATGACCAACCAATATAAAAATGGAATATACTTTTTGGCATTTAACTGCAACAGCAAAGCGATGATGAAAAATATACCCGTAATTGCGAGTCCGACTGTATAGCCCAATTTCAAGGTGTGTGCTAATAAATCGCCTAAAGTTTCGCCTAATGTGGTGGCGATGATCTTCATTATCCAAAATAGCAAAGTGATTTTTGCTACTTTGTTCAAGTTGTTTGAAAGGATAATAGACTTTTTCATTTTAACGGTTCGTTTCGTCTAACAATTTTCGTTTTTTCATCACTTTTAAAATAAGGTAAAGTACAGTCGTTATGATGGCACCATAGAACCAGAATTCCATTTCAAACTCAAATGGTTCTTTTTCAACCAAATCGCCCACCAAATCAAAAATCCAAAAGAGCAGAAATATAGCGCACAATCCATTCTTTTCCTTTTTGAGTACTTTTTTTATGCTGAAGGAATATTTCGGTTTTTGATAGTTCTTAAATGATGGAATAAAGGCTGGAACATTTTCTGCCCAATCTAAATAGGTTTGCCCGAATTTATTCCGCAGAAAGTTTTCTTCAGCATACATAATACGCTCATAATAAAAGGCGTAAAAAAATACGAATGCAATAGAAAACCAAGCATTTTCAGTAAGCATTGCCACACCGAGCCACATAAAAAAGTTGCCGAGATACAATGGATGCCTAACGATTGAATAAATTCCCGTAGTGTTGAGTTCGTCCGCAAGTTGACCACCTTTTGTGTTTCTTCCCGAGGTGTTTTTTGGCGTATGCCCAACGGTAATAATCCTTATTAAAAGACCGAGTAAACTAACACCTAAACAGATGTATTCAAAACTTTCGGAAAGCCACGTTTCGGGTGTTTCAATTTCAAAATATTCGGTATAGATATAAACCGATAGTCCAATCCCTAAAATAATCAATGGTAGATAACTTCTGTTTTTGAACAGAAAATCGCCCTGTGTTTTTAATTCTTCTTGTAGTGCCATAATGTTAAAATTTAAATGTGAAACCTATTAAATGATTACCCTCAAAATTGGAATAGGTCAATTCCATATGCTCTTGTTGATATTCGGTCGTAAATAATAAATTGCTTCCTAAGCCAATAGCAGCACCAGCTACTATATCAAGGATATCGTGCTTATTGCTGTCAATACGGCTCGCTGCTGTAAATCCAGCCAATGCATAAGATGGGATGGCATATTTAAAGCCGTAGCGTCTGTGGACGTAACCTGCGCTATGGAAAACGGTTGAAGTGTGACCCGAAGGAAATGAGTTGTCATTGCTCATATCGGGTCGTTGTTTATTCACGCCCAATTTTAAGCCGTAGGTAACGCCAACCGTGAGCAATAAGCCTTTAGTAAATTGCCACGCACCATCATTATCGCCAATTACAAATGAAGTTCCCAAGGTTGCCGCAGGAAGTGCGTATAAAATGACATCGCCCACTTTTTGGGTGGTTCCAACTTGAGGTTGGGTTTCGCTCGTATCTTGAGCTTGTAATTGATGTGTAAAAAAACTGAAGAATAAGCATCCCGCAATCGTCAAAAAGCGGAACAAAAAAATGTATTTCATTTACGTTTGTTTGAATTGTTAGTTCAAATAACGCAGGTGTTTTAATACAAATTTTAACAGATAGGTGCAGACTAATTTTTCTGCACAAATTGGATGTTTTACAAAAGTGTTTTTTTGAATTGAGTAGGCGTTAAACCCTTGTATTTCTTGAAGGTTGCATTAAAAGAGGACTTTGAGTTAAAACCAACATTTGTGGCAATTCCCAAGAGTGTATAATGGTCATTTTGGTCGTTTTTCAGCCTTAAAATGAATTCGTCAACTCGATATTGATTAACAAAGTCCTGAAAACTTATGTTCATATGTTCATTCAAAACTTCAGAAATATATTGTCGTGGAATACTGAGTTTTTCTGATACATCGACAATAGACAGTTTACTGTTCAAATACATCTTTTCAATTTCCATTGAACGGATTAAATCTAATTTGTATTGCTCAATAAGTTTCTGATTAAGATTCGAGTTTTTGTATTTGGTGGTTTCAGTTATGGGTAATATATACTTATTTTTAGCTAATAGTTTGAAGGCAATAAAATAGAATAAAAATGCGATGACCAATAAGAGATAAGTATTGAAATTTTGATCATTGAAAAAAGGTAATTCAGCTATACCAAAGGTCTTAAGAATATCGCTAGTGGATGAAAGCGCAAATATTATTGCGATGGGTATAGCAAAATAAAGAATCCAATGCTTCTTTTTGGTTGTAATGATGGAATAGATAATTGTCAATAAATAGACAACAAAGGTAAATTCGATAATAACTTCAAAAACTTCTACGATTGGATTTTCTTCTACCATCCAAATTTCCAGATCCTCAATTACAAAATAGATAATGTTTGGTAGGAAGAAAAGGTAGTCGGCTTTAGCAAATTTTTCTTTTCCGTTTTTATAATAGCGAAAAAATAAAAATAGGAACGTTACAAAAAGTGAACTGTCAAATAAAAACCAGTCTGCATCTTGAACAAAAAGATTGTTATCGTCATCGCCAGCAATGTAAAGCAAAACTGAAAACAAACTACCAAACAGCAACCAAAAAGTAGTCTTCTTGTAGTCTTTACGGTTGATAAACAAAACTGAAAGTACAAAAAGACCCTGTAAGAGTGCTATTATTTGAAGAGTCTTAAGCATTAAATTTTAACATTTGGCAAGGTAAACAAAATGTTGCTTTATCGGCCAATCACAACACATATATATTTCCTTATACAGCCAACGTAAAAAATAAAGAATTATTAGAAATTACTTTTTTGTCTAAGAATACTGGTATTCTCGTTTACAATTTTCGCCTGTTATTTGCGCTTATCCCCAGCCTTAGTATCAAAAGCAATCAAATTAAACAGTTCCCGCATTCGGCTACGAACGCGGTTACCATAGCGTTCTTCCAGTTCTTCTGCGTTAAGATTGGTTGTGGCGTGGGTCTTAATTTTGTGTTTGGTTTGTAGATACAGCTCGTATCGAGATAAGAGTACTTCACCCATTACGTTCAAATCCTTTCCGTAAAACCTGCCAGATGGTTCCACGCCTAAATCATCAAAACAGTAAAATTTGGTGTTGCCATATTCTTCAACAGTTTTAAAGCCTAAGTGATTAAAACTAAAGGTTACATTCCGGCAGGGAATCATTTCGTAAGGACGTTGCAACGGAACCAAATGGCGCAACAATTTCATTAAGCTGGTTTTTCCACATCCTACGGGTCCAGAAAGTAGAATGCCTTTGTCGATATCGATACCGTAGGTTTCACAGTTATCTTTGTCTTTGATGAAGTAGGAACAGAGCTTCAGTAGAATATCCTTATCCTCATCATAAATCCTGAACTTTTCGCCGAACAAAAGTTTGCCCTTGGCATTGAGGTATATCAAGATTTTTGGAAAATCGTAGAGTACGCTTTTGCCGTCAAATTTTCCGAGCGAATATTCCACGCCGCCTTCGGTTATTTTAGAGGGGTTGTCCATAATCTTTGTTTTTAGTGGTTCGCAAGTTGTCCTTGATTTGGGATGCTTGTTTTTTGTTTGCTTTGTTTTCCTCGTCGAATATTTCGGTTCTGTCCATCCAGTTGATGGCTACTGCTCGCCAATCCCTGATTTCTTTTCCATCGCCAGTTTGCCAATTTCTGGTTTGGTAATGCTCATAGAATTTTTTTGCTTCATCGGCATCAAAACCTTTTTCTTCAAAAAAAATAAAAACGGCCTGCCAGCCCTTTGGCTGTTTTATATAGTTTTCTTGTTTGATATTGTTTGTATTAGATACCAATACTTGTCCATTTTTGGGATGGTGGTGTCCCTCAAGCGGTACACCTCTGGGATGGTACTGTTCCGCAAGCTGTTCTAATATGGGATTGTACTGTCCCACAACTGGTTCATCACTTGTCCCAATAATGGCCATCTTGATTTTACTGCCTTTGTATGGATTGTTGGAAGGAAAATAAGAGAGGTATTGCCAAGAATCCAGTTCCACAATACATCTATGGTATGTGGACTTTGAACCTATCTTGGCACAGCGCATTAAATCTCGTCGGTTCACGTAGAATTCATCCATAAAGCGGCAACTGTTCCATTCTTGGAACAGCGCCATATAAAGACTGATATGCGTTGGATTAAGGCGGTCATCAAAATAGAACTTCTCAAAAGCCGCATTAAGTAGCTTTATATAGTTCATCGCTTAAGAATTTAGACCGTGGTGCACACGGTTGGCATCCATCACTTTTTGAATTTCCTCTGTATCATAGTAAATAATGCCACCTACTTTGGTATAAGGCAATGTGCCATTGATACGAAGATTCTGCAATGTACCTGGACTGACTTGCAATAAGTCCATAACCTCAGAAGATTTGAGGTATTTTTTGAGCTTTCCGCTGGCTTGTCTGGTCAATAATTGTTTGATGTCATCGAGCAATTCCATTTTGAATTCCCGAAGGTCGTCTGTGGTAATAATACTTGTCGGCATAATAGAACGGTTTTAATGGAAAGGGACTATCTGGGTTTATGATTTTAAATGATAGTCCCTGACCTGATTTGACTTTCGTTCTACAAATTTGGATAAGATTATTGACGTTTTGTCAATAGTTGACCCAGAGGTGGGGTGTTTTTCTGAAAATAAATTTTGATTGGTTTTGATGTCAATTCACTCTAGCCCGAGGGTTTTCAGGCATCAAAAGAAAATAAATTTCACGAATTACTCTATCATACATAAAACCCCAAGTTGGGGTGAACTTGGGATTATTCATCTGACTCTTCAAGCCGTTTTCTCAATACCTCGATCAATGCATCCAAAAATTTTGTCTTGCTGCATTTCCTGGCCCGTATTTCAATAAAAGTATGATAGTAATTCCCTAGGTCTATATTAAAGACCTGTTCGAACAGGGAGGCCAGCTCCTTGATATCAGCGGTACCGCTATTGATTGCGCCGCTGCTCTGCAGGGCGTATATCAACTCGATGAGTTCTGTTTTGCTTCCTGTCCAAAAAAGGTTTGATGGTTTTTTCATTGAATATAGTTTAGGTTCGTGGGCATTTGTATCCAGCTTTTCTATTTCCTGTTGCAGGTAAACGATCAGCATGTCATATGCGATAATGGTTGCTACGGTGCCGTCCTGACATGTAGAGAACTGTTCGTCGATAAAAAAGTGAAAAGATTCAGTTGATGAGCGCAGGTCGGATTTCCCCCTGACAAAATACTGTTCGTCCAAGGTAGATGCTCCCCTGCGGTAATAATGGTAGAATTCCAGGTTGTCATTGAAATACACCTGCAATTTGTTTATCTGGTCGTTCAAGTATTTTTTTTGGAATTTGGCACTGCTCCTTGGCCGCTTGCTTTCAATACTGAAAAGCTTGGCGTAGTATATTAATTTGCTCAAGATTTGCGGTTTTATGTGTTTAAAGAACCGTATTTCCTCCGCCAAGGAACGAAACCCTTTTTCTACGACCCGTTTGCGGAGTGTCTTTATGCACTTTTCCGTATGGGTGATGCCCGTCTCAGCTTTGTACAGTATATCTTGGGCACGGGACTCTAAAGTCTCCAATTTGGTTTCAAATTCGGATATTAGGTTTTGGTATTTCATACATATGCCTCTCCATTTATTGGTTTTAACTTGTTTCCAATATCCCCATAAGCTCTAGGGTATAATTATCGGAGGTCTGTATGTATGCATACTTTTCTTCCACAGAAGCGCCCAATTTCCTTTTCTCAAAAGAGGCCGTCATGCCCATGGCAATCTTTTTCATGTTCAGGTCAAACGCTCTTTTAATGGTCTGATATAAAAGTTGCCTGTAGGTATAAAATTTTTCCAAATACTGGTAGTCCATCCCTATAAAAGCCGGAACATATGTATGGTCTTTATTGTTGTAACAGAGCATCACCCCTATGATTTTTTCCGGATGTGCCTTCTCACATATAGTAATGAATTCCCAATTGGGGTGAGCGGACATATTATCAAACAGTTTTTTTGGAAAGGCAAACATATTAAGTCCCAAGTTATTCTGGTGAACATTGTTGTACAGTTCTTGTATCTGTTCCAATTGATCTGGGCTACAAGTTTGTAATGTTTCGATTTTCAACAATGGTTCTATAGCGAGTATTTCTTTCCGTACATGCCGCCTGTTCCTAGAGGAAAGATTGGCTACAAACCCTTCAATATCTTCAAATTCACTTAAATCGATATCACAGGAATCCGGCATTTTGACCCGCACAAATCCCTGTCCTTGAAAATAGGTGTGAAAATAAGCATCAGCTTTGAAATCCCGGAGTACGCTCATTTTGGATTTATGGCGTTGTTCCAATTCCTCCAACGATTGAATGAGTGCATTGAGCGCATCCTGTTTTAAGGGATGTTTTTTATCAAGGAACAGGTGGCCCCCTTCGGTAAAAAGTGACCCCATACTCAGTACCTTTGAGGTAAGGTAATAAGGATCGGTCTTTCTTTCATCCTCTATTGTTTTTGATAAACTTGTGCTGGCCAACATATCATCTTTCCAATATGACAAGGTCAAAAAGGTGGCCAGAATGGGTTGTTGTTCTTGGTCGTAGATAATTATATACCTAAAATCCCAATTATGCTCTTTTTTGTTGTTTCCGCAAAACGTCTGCTCTAAAAATTTGAGCCCTTCCCAATCAAAGACCCCATCTTTTCCCATAAGCGTGTCCCAAACAGGTTTACCGATTTTAGAAATGGTGTCTTCCATATGCAGGGTAAGTTTCGGGTTCAGTTTATCCTTGCCCGTTGCTTTGGTCTTTAACTTAAAGGCTTGATAGACCCGGCGCATATTCGTATGGGTATCTTCCAAGGCTCTTGGGAAGTGGTATTCCATCGCCTCTACCAACCCCTTGATTTCCGCTTTTTGGTTGTGCCGGGAAATGGTTATCCTCACGCCCGTGTTTTTGACCGGTACCGCTGGAAATATCCCCAAGTTCACATAAAAGCCCTCTTTCATTAAACGGTTTACAAAATTATATCCAGTTTTGGGCATTCCGGTCCCTATATAGAAAACAGGCGAGGTGTTTTTATCCACTAGCGGCAGGTCGGTCTGTTCCAACAGTACGTTGAAGTACCCGATACGTTCCCTCAGCTCTTTTTGGAGCTCGTATATCTCATCGGTAAGGTGGATTTCCGCAGAAGCGGTCGCTGCCGCAACCGAGGCCGGCTCCAATTGCGCCGAGAAGGTCAAAGGACCCCCAAAGGTCTTGATCTCATTGTACATTTTTTTGTTGGAACATGCCAGTACTGCGCCACTTGCCCCAAATGTTTTACTCAAGGTCCCAAACAACAAAATATTATCCGAAAGCTCGTTAAGTTCACTCAGTACATAACCCGTTCCGTTTTTCCCTACCCAACTCATTCCGTGGACATCATCATAGTACAGATGTAATTGGGGATATTTTAAACTTAATGCCTTTAAATCTTGTATTGGGGCAAAATCCCCATACATGGAATAGATGCCATCGGCCATGTACCAGATTCTTTTCCTGGTCCGGGAAAGCGATTTTATCTTATCCTCCAGCATATCCATGTTGTTGTGACGGATCATATCAATGGGTACACTTCTATTTTTCAAGACCTTGGCCGCACTCTGTACGCTCCAGTGTACTTGATGGTCCAGTATAATGGCATCTTGGTCTTTTACGGCACTGGGAATGACCCCTAAATGCCCCAACGTACTGTTTTTGGTTATAATTACCGGACAGTTATACATTTCGGTCACCCTCTCTTCCAGTTGTCGGTAGAGCGGATTGGATATATAGGACTTCGAAAGCGGAAATTGGGTGCCAAACTTTTTAATTGCACTAATTGCTGCATCCTTCAACCGCTGGTCCTGTTCCAGGCCTAAATAGCCCGTTGTCCCAAAGTGGAACAGTTTTCTGTTCTTCACCTCAATGGTCCTGCCTGAAAACTCAGTCCCTTCTGCATACAGGTGCAGTACACCTTCCTGCATGGCATCGGTAAACACCTCATTTACCGTGTCCAAAAAATTGTTGTGCTTGATTTTTGCCATCGCTTTTCTTTTTGATGACATAAAATTTAGGGGCATTTGTTGTAATATAAAAAACGATCTTCCACATAATCCCTGACAGGTAACCTTTAATCCTTTATGGACAATTTTAACCCAACATTTAATAGGGATTGTGGGCAGACCACTATTTCATAAGTTGATAATTTCGTAAATTTATATTGAATACCAGTTTTCTATTTACCATGTTGGACTTTTTTGAAAATGATTATGCTACCTACAAGCTAAGCGATGGTATCTTAAGTATAAGATATCACAGTGGCGTGAGCATAGATTTTGATGCGGCCGTACAAATAGTCAAGGACCGGCTTTTAATGCAGCAAGGGGAGCATTTACCGGTTTTATGCGATATCCGTGGGGTAAAGGAAATCAATAAATCAGCACGTGGCTATTTGGCAGCAGAAGGTTCGGTACTGATCAAAGCAGCGGCATTTATCATTGAATCACCTGTTTCAGAGGTTCTGTCCAGTTTTTATCTCCGCACCAATAAACCACCAATACCGAACCGTTCCTTTCAATCAATTGAAGAGGCTAAAAGATTTTTAAATAGCTTTTAACGCTATTATCTAAAGCAACTGATTTGAATTTTATAACTCCCCCGTTTTTTAGTCAACAAAATATGGCTATTTGATAACTATGCCCTCTAATTGATGAAGTATGTCAGAAAGGTTAAAACACATCGAAAAAATGTTGATGGAAATGAGTGCCGGTAACTTTTTCTACCGGGTGGAACGGTCTGTCAAAGATGACAATGTGGAGGCATTGGTAGTCGTTTTGAACATGATGGCCGAAGAAATACAGGAGGCCATGGTGCACCAAGGGTATGTGCAGGCCCACGGAACCATCAAGCACATAGTACAAATGAGTTTTATTCTTGATATTAAAGGGTATATAGAAGCCACCAACCAAAGAACCTGTAGTATTTTGTCCACGCTGTATTCAGAAATCATCGAAAAGCCATTTATTACTTTTTTGGATGAAAGTTCTAAGGTAAAATGGCAGAATATCCGGAAGACCCTTGAACAAAAAGGAATATATGAAACTTCAGTGGAGTTAACGTTTAAGACCAAAAGCAACCTTGTGGTCCCAAGCGCTTGCTATATCACCACTTTTAAAGGTGAACATTCTGAACAGAAGAAAACACTGGTAACAGTGGTCCATCATTCCAACGACCGGGACAGACTTGAAAAAGACCTAAAGCGAAGTGTAATAAAATCTGAAAAGAAAAAAAAGCCGCATTTTAAAAAACCCAAAATCCGTTTAAATCATGAAGATATCAGAAAATTGAGCAAGGGCCGTGATATCATCATAAATAACCTTGAAAAGGACTTTCCCTCCCTAAAGGATTTTGCACTTCAAATAGGCACCAATGAATTCAAGCTAAAATACGGTTTTAAAGAGTTGTACGGTACGAGCGTATATCGCTTCTTGAAAAATGAAAGATTGAGAAAGTCAAAAATGCTGGTACAATACAGTGACTTGCATATAAAAACCATTGCACATATGACTGGGTTCAAAAGTATCCCCCATTTTTCAAGATCATTTAAAAAACGGTACGGCTATACCCCTAGCGCCCTTCGGAAAAAATCCTTGTAAGAGAAAATGCTTTTCCAGAGTCGTCCCCAAGTAAATCCCCTACCGATAAGAACAAATCCCTGATGCATAAATTTTAATGCGGAACTTTACCATATCGAAACAAAAGATATGATTCACACTAAAGTACCATACCATTTAACTGTAAAAGTTATCAGCTTTCTTTTTGTCGTATTGTTTATATATGCTGCTACAAGCAAACTTTTGGAATTTGAGAATTTTACCGTTCAATTGGCACAATCACCATTGTTAAGTGCCTATGCTGGTATCGTTGCGTGGTTAGTACCGGGACTGGAAATACTCATTGCCTTGCTGTTGGTGTTGCCTCGATTCACGAAAATCGGTCTGTATGCCTCCTTCTTTTTAATGGTACTTTTTACCACCTATATCTACATTATCCTTAATTATGCTGATTTTGTGCCATGCTCCTGTGGGGGCGTATTGGAAAAAATGACCTGGCAACAGCATCTGGTTTTTAATGCAGTATTCATCCTGTTGGCTGCTGGGGCTATTTTTTTGAGAGATAGGAAGAACATCAGAAAAAGCATCTTACTGACATGTATAATAACCATTGTTGGCATAGCGATAGTAACGCTACTATTTCAACTTTCAGAAACAAAAATGAAGCGGAACAATGCGTTTATCAGACGCTACATACCGCACCCAATAGAAAAAACTCATACTATGGACTTGAAATACAGCTCATATTATATAGCAGGTATAGGTCCAACAAAAATCTATTTGGGCAATACCACTGCCCCTTTAAAAATGACCGTGCTGGATACCGCCCTTGCAGTTAAAGAGAGCCATATGATTTCTTTAGATCAAATGGAACTACCTTATAGTGCCGTTCAAGTGCAGGTGATACCTCCCTATTTCTTTGTGGGAGATGGTACCGTGCCTATCCTGTTCAAGGGAAACACCAATGATTGGAATGCGACAACCATAATGCAAAGCGCGTATCATTTCACAGCCATGGAACCAGTAGGTCCTGATGAGATAGTGATTAAATCCAACGAAAAGGAAAGTGGGGAAGCTGTGATAGGGGTGCTAAAGATTGATGAAAGCATAACCGCATCATTCAACAAAAAATTCCTTGAAAAGCAAATAGACGGTATTTTTGATACCGATGGAAGGTTGCTGTACAATCAAGATTTGAAAAAAATAATCTATACCTATCATTACAGGAATCAATTCATTATCGCGGATAAAAGCCTAAAATTAAATGATAGGGTCTCCACTATCGATACGGTCAGCAAAGCACACTTACAGATTGAGGAAATCAAGTCAAGACAACTAAAAAAGTTAGGAAGCAATACGTTACTTATCAATAAAAACATGGCCACTGATGGTAATCTGTTATTTATAGAAGCCCCTCGGATCGGCAGGTATGAACCCGAGGATATGCTTGAAGAGGCTTCAATTATCGATGTCTATAACATTCAAGAGCAGAGCTATCTTTTCAGCTTCTACCTCTATCGCCACAAGAACCATAAACTTCGGGAATTCACAATAAATAATGGGGTGCTATATGCCCTACAAGGTAATTACTTAACCGCATATAAAATGAAGGAACAATATTTCAAACAAAAAGATACTGTACAGTGACAGGGTAAGACCGAAAACCTGTAGAAAAGAGTAGGTCATAATTAATTAAAATTTTAAATTATGAAAACAGTAAAAAGAAAGTTCTTATTACCGGTTATGGTATTTTTGCTCGCTATTGTAGCAGCTTTTGCCACACAAACCGAAAAAGGAGAGAACTTGGCAGTAGTTGATGGATACATCTATGTAAACGATGTCTGTCAACCAGAAGGAAAATGTCAATCATTTGGATCAATTGTCTGTACCCATAACGGTATGCAGGTATTTGGAAAAAGTGGTAGTGGAACCGATGAATGTTTCCGAACCCTTTATCTGCCATGGCAAAATTAATTCCTAAAAATGGAGATGCCCCCTTATCGGGGCATCTTTTTTTTAGGGCTCAGTGGAATTATCGTTTCTTTTGAGATGGTCATCAAACCAATTTTTAATACGCTGGGTAAGGTCTTTTTGAGACTCTGGTTTTATAATGGAATGCGCTTCATTTTCATAGACCAACAGCTCTACCTCTTTTTCAAGGCGCCGAAGGGCCAGGTACATGGCTTCACTTTGGTGCCAGTTTAAATGATAGTCCTTATTTCCGGTCCATATAAGTGTGGATGCGTTTATATTTTGGGCATATGTCAGTGGGGAGTTTAGCCGATAGCCTTCCCTGTTTTCATAGAAAGAACTCCCCATACGCCATTGATAGTTCTCAAACCAATAAAGATTTTGCTTCCCAAAATCCTTTCCCACAGAATGGTAAAAGCTTATAATATCAAACACCCCCGCACCTACCACGGCAGTTTTAAAAAGGTCGGTTTGGCCGATTATAAAAGCTGTTTCATACCCTCCAAAAGAATGCCCCAGCAGGCCTATCGATTCTTTGTCGATGATTACTCTGTCCAACACTTTCTGTACCGCAGTCACCACACAATCGGTGGCAGATATACCTGGGTTTCCTTTTTTGATGAGAATGTCCGGCTCCAACACAAAATAGCCATCTGCTGTATAGTTCCTGTAATTAAACCCATCGCCATTATAGAGGCTGGGATTTTTATAGTTATGTAATTGGTCGGACAAAAATTCATAGATGTGCACGACCATCGGGTATGTTTTTCCTTCAGTATAGTCATCAGGATAGTGCAACAGCCCCTTTAAGGAATCACCCTGTTTATTAGTATATTGAATCAATTCTGTTTCGCCAATTGAAAACTGCTTTTGATGGGGGTTGGACATAACCAGGCCCCGCTCCTTATTACCGTCTGAATAACGTATCACCGGAGGACTGTTATGGGATTGATGAATATAAATATAAGCACTGCTATACTTTGCTTTACGCAAATGACTTGCCTTTCCATTTAATGGGACGAGAGGCTCTACGCTTCCAGTAGCCTTTCTAACTGCGTATCCTTGATTATAACTATCGTCTATGCTCAATAGAATCAAATCTTGGCCAAGGTCGTATTCATAGCTATTATAAAGTGGAGGTCGAAAGGTTGGGGCGGCTCCATAAGCAGTATTGTAAATCCTATAGCTTTGTTGGTTTTCCCTCCCATCGGTCAATCGCTCTTTTTGGGTACTGGCCACACTCAGCTTCCAAATATCAAACTGGTCATATACCAAGAGTTTATTATTGGCGGACCACCCGGCAGCACCATAAGGAGTTTCAACAGTTGCAAAAGGAGAGTCTTCGTATTCAAAAGAAACTTCTATATCTTTAGTAAGATTGATATGTTTATCTTCCCTTAGATCATAGCCCCACCAACCTCCTTTTTTAAAATAGGCAATGTACTTACCATCAGGAGATGTTGTAATATAACCCGGTGCCGTTGTTATCTTTTTTACAAAAAGGGTTTCTTTTCCGGTTTCAAGGTCAACACAATAGTAGTCCGATTGTGGGGTATGTCTATATTGAGGCTCATAGGTAAGGATATTGTAAGTCAGTGCGTGTTTTTGATCCCCGGACAAATTAGCGTCCGGTCTTTTTGCATTCCCCATTTGAAAAAACTTGCCCGATTCTGGCCACCAAACACTCAACCAGTTTGTTTTGTTGTATTCCCAGTCCTTTTGCTGTCTTGGGTAGATCCATTTATCGGTCCCTTTCCACACCTGTACCTTTACCTTGGAATCTCCTTTTGTATTTTCTGTAGTACCATTTTTGGATATGTAAAAAAATATGCGCTCCCCATCCTTTGAAAAGGATATTGGAAGTGATGTTATGGAAAGGCCAAAGGGTATTCGTGTATCTATATCATCAATACTTTTTAATTCATGGACACTGTCTCTATAATGGTATAATCTCGATAGTTCTTTGTCTGTTTCCACAAAAGCAAAAGCAGTGCCTTGGTCGTTCCATGTCAAGGTATTAAATTTTGAAGCCTTGGAACTGATTACAACAGCATCCTTAAAATCAAAAAGCCGCATTACCTTTACCTCTGAACGGTTTTCTTCTTTTATGATCAGGGCTGCTCGATCCCCTTTGACATTAAAACTGAAATGCTGTACTCCGTTAATGGTTTTGGAGGTATTGTCTTGAAGGTTGATAAGCTTTAAATAACCGTTTTCACTTTGTGGTTTAAAACAAGCTAGATAGTGCCCGTTTTTGGAAAATTCAAAGCGTGTTGCCCTTTTTATCCATTGGACATTTCCGGTATCAAGGTGTAAAATGCCCACACCATTTTTAGTATTATTAAACGCATAATAATCCGGATGTTGTCCAGGAGCGAACTTTCCACTATTTGAACCGGGAAACGCATATTTTTCTTTTCGCTTCTTATGGATTACCACTAGCGTATCTTCAGCTTGCCCGTAATCCAATTGATAGGAAACCCAATTACCGTTTCCGGAAATTTGTGGAAATATTACGGTATGCCACATAGAAAAATCTTTTGCTTGCACTACTTTTTTTGATGGCACAGCCTGCCCCATTACGGAACAGGCGGCCATCACACATATGAAAAAAATTATGGGGAAGCGGCTAATTCTTCTTCTGTGCATCTTGTCGTTTACATTTGACTGTATCATATTAATATCCAGGATTTTGGGGTTGAAGGCTTGGGTTTAATATCAGTTCTTGCTGGGGCAATGGCAACAGCACATCTGTGGGGTTCCAATTTGGTTTGACAGGCCCCAATATTTCATTGGCAAGCTGCAAGCGTTTTAGGTCAAACCATCGATGCCCCTGTTCGGTAAACAGTTCATACTTGCGCTGCAATACAAGCTCTTCTAGAAGAGCATCTACGGAATTTGCTTTAGTACCATCCAGTCCGGCACGTTGCCTGATTTTATTAATGTCATTTTTAGCGGCTTCTATATTCCCTAAACGAACTAGGGTTTCCGCCCTGATCAGGTACACTTCTGCAAGACGGAAAAGAACCGAATACTCACTACTGCTTCCCAAGGCCGTATTTTGTTTGTATTTGAACGCATGGTACCAGGTATCAGTACCATCACTTATGGCCCGTGTCCATATACCTTTACGTAAATCGCCACTTTCAAAATTGGAAATAAACAAATCGGTAAGTGCGTAAAGTGGCGGTGGCCCGTTCTCAAAAACAAATATTTCCCCTGCTTTGGTCGCCGCTCCCTCAAACTCCGGCTTGAGTTGCCAAATGATAGAGGGACTTTCTCTTAAAAACACTTGATCCAGTTCGGGTTGCCATACATAAACTCCGCCTTCAATTACCGCCGTACTTTCCGTTTTAGCCTTTTCCCATTGTTGAGTATATAAATAACACCGTGCCAGCAGTGCACTAGCAGCACCTTTTGTAGCTCTGATGTGCTCTCCAGATGCATCTGAAACAGCTAACAGTTCTTTGGCTTGTAACAGGTCTTGTTCTATCAGTTCATATATCTCGGGCAATGGCATACGGGAAGGACTTGAATTTTGAGTGTAATCTGTACTGACAATGTATGGGATTTCACCATACAGTTGGGATAAATAGAAATGAAGGTAGGCCCTAAGAAAATAGGCCTCTCCCATAAACGGTCCTTTTTCTTCCATTGTTAAACCACCTTCTTCCAAACCTTCCAAGATGGCATTGCTTTGGTAGATCAATGCATAATTATTGTTCCAAAAACCATCCACAGCACCATTGGACGGTAGTACTGTATGGTTGAAAAAAGCAGCGTCGGTCTGTGCATCGGCACGGTAATAGTCCAATTCATCTGCATACAGCCCCATTAAAACAGTAGCGCCTGATGGGGTACCTTCTACAGTACTGTTATCCCTGAGCCCTGAATAGATCGAAGTCAAGGCTGCATCAACCGTGGCGGTATCATCAAAGATGGCCTCCCCTATCAATTGGGAACTTGGAAGACCGGGCTCTAAGTCTTTTTCACAACCTGTTAGCAACAGTAACAGGATAAACAGCACACCATTTCCAACTATTTTATGTCCGGCAAGTACCTGCTCATTTCTATGTATAATATTTAATTTCATAATATGTTTGTTTTAAAATGTTAGTGAAAGCCCTAATTGTACCCATCGCAATGGGGGCAAGAAACCTTGGGTTTGTTCGGGATCCTGCCCTTTGTATGGGGTCCATGTGACTAGATTTTGCCCCTGTATAAAAACTTTGGCATTACCGGCTCCTTTGATTACCTTTTTAATGGTATAAGAGAGCGCCACGTTTTTAAGCCGTATATACGACGCATCGCTGTAAGCGGCATCACTCTGGGACAAGTAGAAATAAGCCAATGACCGCTCGGGGTTGGACCCAGAAGTAAAGGCCTGTGTATTGGTGATATCCCCCGGTTCCTGCCACGCATCGAGCACGTCTACCGGCTGATTGCCCAACACACCGGGAGTGGTTCCGAACACCTTATTATTTAAGGCTTTTTGTTTACTGAACTGAAAAAAAGCATCAATCTCAAAATTACCATAGGAAAGGGTGTTCCCTAGACCTCCATAAAAAGTCGGTGCGGTATCTACCTGTGCCTGACTGTCTTCCGGAATACTTATTTGTCCATCCCCGTTAAAATCTTCAAACTGATGCGTCCCCGATTCTGGGTCTACCCCTGTATGGCGAAGTACTTTCTGAATGGTAATGGGCTCGCCGATTACATAGCTATTGGCATAGGTACTGTTTTCTAGATTGGGAAATTCAAGAAGCTTGTTTTCAGGCAGGGTCAGGTTAAAGGAAGTAGACCATCGCCAATTTTCGGCCTTGATATTTGTGCTATTGAGTTCAAATTCCCATCCCGTATTCTCAATAAGGGCATCGAGATTTGCCAGTACGCCTGTAAAGCCGGTTGTACCTGGTAAGGGCACCTCTACCAATTGATTGGAAGAACGGTTGTTGTAGTAATTGACCGTGGTGAGTATCCGGTTTTTAAAAAACCCTAGTTCCAAAGCCGCTTCAGCCTTACGGTTTACTTCCCATCCAAAATTTGGGTTATAGAGTGCTGTGGGCGATAGCCCTATGGTACCATTATAGGCAATGCCGTTTGTGCTATAGGTATCCAGGTATTTATAGTCCCCTATTTGATCATTCCCAGTGGTTCCATAACTTGTGCGTATTTTACCATAGCTTAGAAATGGTAATTTGTCTTTTAGAGCTTGTTCTTCGGAAAATATCCAAGCCATCCCTAGGGCACCAAAATTGGCAAAGCGATCGTTATTTCCAAAACGGCTGGAGCCATCCCTGCGGGCGGTTATATTAAGTAAGTAGCGTTTACCATAACTGTAATTAACCCTACCGAATACCGCCTCATACTTATAAATTGTTTCATCATCTTGGGTTACTTGCAAAAAAGAAGCGGCCCCTGTGTTTCTAATAAGGGCATTGCTCGCAAAACCACTTGCATATTGAGCGAACCTCGTATTGCTCTCCTGTTGTGCAGAAAACCCTGCCAAGACTTGAAGTGCATGTTCGCCACTTTTGAAACGATACGTTATTTGGGGCTCCGCAATCCACGAACTACGAGCCCCCTCATTGGTATAAATTGCAGACGAACTGCTGTCCAACCCGAAGAAAGGGTTAAATTGGGTATTCGGATAGGTATGGTATTCTGATAAGCTACTATATTGGTATCCTGCGTTGGCTTTGATTAACAAACCTTTTAAAAGGGTATACTCCATCTGCGCATTTACCAAAAGGCTATTGCGTTTTGTTTTATACTCCCCTTCCAAAACGCCCAAGGGATTATTGAATGTGCCTTCTTCCCAGTTTAAACTGCCATCTTCTTTATAAAGTTGAGGAGCATTCGGTGGTAAGGTAAGCGCTTGAAAGCTTAGGTCTCCCCCAGGAAGTTTGTTGTTTTCTATACTATAAGCGGTAGAAAGTGAAACCTTGAAATTGTCATCGGCAGCGTTATGGTTGAGCTTGGCAAGCCCATTGGCCCGTTTATAAAAATTATCCCCCGGAAATACGGTCGTCTCGTTTTGATAACCACCACTGAGAAAGAAAGAAGTGTTTTTGTTGCCACCTGACACAGTAGCATTATACCTCTGGTTATAGGCCGTACCGCCCAGTAATATTTTTTGCCAATCTGTATATCGGTTCTGGTCCCATGTGCCATTAATGTCATACGCATTGGGAGGGTACTCGGTCATGCCATCATTGCTAAACGCTTGACGCCGCATCTCGAGGTATTGAGTGGTATTAAGCAATTTTTGTGTGTTCGCTACACCACCAAGGCCACTTTGGGCACTTAGGGTAAAACGGATTTTCTCCCCACTGCTGTTTTTTGTTGTAATGAGCACCACCCCATTGGCACCCCGAGAACCATAAATGGCGGTGGCATCGGCATCTTTGAGCACCTCAATGCTCTCAATATCTGTTGGGTTTAAAAAGCTGAATGGGCTTAGGTCCGAGCTGGGGATTAAATTGCCCGATACATCCGGTGCACTTAAAGATTGAGGGTTAAATGGAACTCCATCTATAATATATAAAGGGTCAGTCCCTGCCGTAATACTATTTTTCCCTCGAATTTGAACGTTAAAACCACTTCCAGGCAATCCAGAGGTTTGTTGTATGTTTACCCCGGTCATCCTTCCTTGTAATGCGGCTAAAGGATTGGTTACTGGTTGGTTTTCAATTTCTTTTGCCGTAACACTCGTAATGCTTCCTGTTTTTTCTTTATTGGAAACTTTATAATAACCAGCGTTAAGCACCACTTGGTCCAGGGCCGTGGCATCTTCCAGTAATTGAAGGTTTATTGTTATTTTATTACCTACTATCTTATTGACAGGCTTAAAACCTAAAAAGGAAAACACCAAAGTGTCTTGAGAAGTTGCCAGTAATTCCCAGCTTCCATTTAGCTGTGTGGTTGTGCCCCTGTTTTTATTTTTTATAAGGACATTAACGCCTGGTAGTGGGTTGTTATCTATGTCTGTTACCGTTCCTGAAACAAGTTTATTGGTTACTTGGGCAATAGGATGGATGGTGACCGTAAAAAAAACGATTATGCATAAAGAGAACCTTACCACAAGGGTTGGCTTGTAGTTATTTTTCATATTTTTGTATTGATTAGATTAGACAATAATTTAATTAAGGCCTTTTACACTATGCGCAACAGGGTGTGGAGGCCTTTTTTAATGATTATAATTATAAGCTTTTATCCATAGGCAGGTTTAATTGGTTAGTTGCAACACTAAATATAAGAGAGAAATATGGTGCTTTGAAGAAAAGTTAAAGAGAGAGTTTTATACCGAACCAAATACAAAAAGGCGCAGGTCTCAACATACTGCTTTTGAGGTACTGGTATACCTTGCAACAATAAGTGAGCCCACGCCCGGGTCGTGAGCACTTACACTTATCATCTCGTTGCATAAAAATTACCAGTTTTCAAAAGCGAGATTCAAAGCGAATGCTTCAAATTTTTTCTATAAGAAGTTTCGCAAATATATTAATATCAATCAAATATAGTAATTTTTTTCTTTTATGGTAATATATCACCAAATAATTTTCTATAAGAATTACAAACTTGTTGTCATAACAAATAAACATGGACAGTAAGGCAGTACGGAAAATCTATATGAAAGAGTTCTCTAAGAATTTAAATAAATTAAGGGAAGAAAAATTTAAAACTTATCATAAAGTAGCAACAAATTCTTCTTTTGATACAAGCAACTATAGTAAATATGAGAATGGTCACGGGAATCCTACCATTGAAACTATTTTAAAAATAGCCAGCCTTTTAGAGATTAATCCAAAAGAACTGTTTGATTTTGATTTTGACATACATAAGCACAAAATTGATATGTAAAATATATCAACTTTTTTTTATAAATTAGTTACTATATAATACCTGTCCAATAATTTGCCTTCTTGAAAAGCCACAAGGTTGACTATTTTATTTTGGGCAACACTATATTCTACCTCTACAAAAAACTTGAACAGAAAATAACGGGTCTCTATTTCTATATGGTCATCTATAAATAAAGCCTGTTAAAAAAACATTATAATGATTTTGCTTATTTAAGCATTTAAATTGAGACTATATTTTTCAATAAAATTGAATAAGCAATTATTTTTGTAATAAATTAGTAAATTGAATAGTTGAATAAGTGGATACTCATCCTATTTTAATATATTTGTCTTGAATATTTCTTTCTATAATTATAGAAAAGCTTTGTAACAAAAGTGTTTTCCAGCAACCAAATCAAATGTAAATACAATTTTAACAATAAGTTGCATATTTTATTTGGTAAAACTTTAAAAGTACATTGAAAGAGATAAGAATAAAAGTGAGGATACAAAAGTTCGGCTACACATTTTTAAATGAATCAGGAATTAGCATATAGTCTAGAAAAATTAGAAATGCTTAGTAGTCCTGAGCATGCTTCTGGATTAGTTCCTGTTCACAGTATAAATTCCAATAAAAATCTACCTCCAGAAGAATTCATTGCATTGGAAAATGCGGGAAAATATAGAGCTCATTACGTTTACTTCCGAAAATTTGCAAACCGTCCATCAGTAGCACAAGTTTATCTATATGACTTCACCGATAAATTAGAAATAAAAGAGGAAGAACTAACAAACTTACATAAGCTACTGTATAGTTCTGGTCAAGTTCCTATGTTTTTTGTTTTTACCAAAAAAGATGTTCGAATATTCAATTGTTTCGAACGACCTGCGAAAGGTAAAAATTTAAAATATACGCCTCTCACAACTATAAAAATCGCATCCCATTTATCTATTGAACTTGATTCTCAAAATCAGGAAGAATTTAAAGCCTTTTCTGGGAAATCATTTGATAATGGAACTTTCTGGGAAAACTCAAAATATAGTGATCAATTTAAGTTTCGTAACAGTGCTTATGAAAAGCTACTAACTGAACTTAAACAGGCTTTAAAAGACATAATTCACCAAGATATTTTGCCAGCAAATTTTGCTCGTAAAATAATGGTGGTTTCTATTCTTATAAAGTATTTAGAAGAACGTGAAGATAAAGAAGGGAACAAAGTATTTCCTGAAAACTTCTTTTCCCGCTTCTCCAAAAATGCCACAAAATTTACAAATGTTTTAAAACAAACAGGGGCATATTTAGAATTACTAGATTATCTCGCAAAGCATTTTAATGGAGGTATTTTCCAACTTGAAGAGGATGAGCGAAAGTTTTTAGCAAACCGTGATTTATCAAGATTCAGTCAATTTTTAGATGGTGAAACAGAAGGTATTCAATTTGTATTCTGGAGACTTTATTCATTTAATGATTTACCTGTAGAACTCATCAGTAATATTTATGAAGAGTTTTTAGGTAAACAACCGGGAGTTGTTTATACTCCTCCTTATCTGGTTAATTTCCTGCTTGATGAATCAATGCCCCTTAGTAGTGAAGAAACAGACTTCAAAATTCTTGATCCAGCTTGCGGATCTGGTGTTTTTCTTGTTGGGGCGTACCGAAGACTAATCTACAGATGGCGAAAAAAGAATAATTGGGATAATCCGGATTTAGAAACTTTAAAAAAATTACTCCGTGAAAATATTTATGGTGTTGAACTGAAAAAGGAAGCAGCTGATCTTACCGTCTTCAGTTTAAGCTTGGCTTTGTGTGATGAATTAACCCCATTGCAAATTTGGAAAGATCTTCGATTTGATGACCTCCACAAAGAGAACATCCTCCATGATGATTTTTTCAACGCAATTTCTGACAAAAAACTACAACAGCAATTTGACCTGATTATTGGGAATCCGCCTTTTGAGGCAAAACTGACCGAGGCAGCTAAAAGAATTGAAAAAATTAAAAGTAGAGAAAGAAAAATCTCTATTCTATTAGATGACAATAAGACAAAAGAACTACCCGTAAAGCTTCCCGATAATCAAATAGCTTTGCTTTTTCTTGAGCAATCAGTTGAACTTTGTAAAAAGAAAGGGCTTGTATGCTTAATTCAGCCTTCTGGACCTCTACTCTACAACAATTCTTCATACCAATTTAGACAAGTACTACTGAAAAAATACAATATTCCACAAATAATAGATTTTACACATATCAGTAGAATTCTTTTTGGTAAAAATGGAGATGTAGCAACCTCGGCTATTTTCATTAAGAACGAAAGTTCCAAAGAGAGTGGACTACTTCATGTTACTGTAAGAAGAACAAAGCCTCACAAAGAAAAATTATATTTTGAACTTGACACCTACGATTTTCATCACGTCCCATTTAGCTTGGCTTATGGTGATTCATTGATTTGGAAATCAAACTTTCTTGGTGGTTCTAGATCACACCAATTAATAAAGCATCTTTATAAGTTAAGAACTCTAGGCGAATTTATAAGCGAACAAGGTAATAATTGGGAATACAGCGAAGGATATATTGTAGGAAAAAATGAGACAGGAGTTAAGAGGTTAAAGTGTTTGGAGGAAAAAAAAGTTATTAAACCTCTCACTAATGATGAATTACTTGAACTTGAAAAACTTGAATCAAAATATAAAGCTCCATACATTACTGGAAGCGAATCTTTTGACCCAAAAAACTTTACAAGTAGCGGGATCTCTGAAACATTCACAGAAAAAAACATCTACTTTAATAGTAAACGTGATCCTAGGATTTATAAATCCCCTCACCTTTTAATAAAAGAAGTTGTTGAAAAGGAGACTTTTACAATTCCTGTAAAATTTCTAGCTGATGACATTGCTTTTAAAAATTCAATTTTTGGAATACACGCTCCCTCAACAAGTAAATTACGAAAAATAGAGAGTTATATAAAAGACAATCATCTTTTAAGCTTCTATTTAGCTGGCTATAGTGGGAGATTTATGGTCAATAAATCTTCATCACTTTTAGCAACGGATATTAAAAATATTCCTTATCCCAAAGACATTAAGAGTGTCAAACTAAATGATGCGGAAAACATTATTGTTGAAGACTTTATCAATTATCTGATTGAATTCAGACGCAATGGAGAAAAGTCCAAAATTGCTATTCAAAATGTATCCAATGAAAATCTTTCAGAGTTTGGAGATACATTTTGTAATGTATTACAATCAGTTTACAAGTCAATAAAGCCTTTTCAATATTTTGAAACCAATTCATACATCTGTTTCCCATTCTATTTTGGAGAGAAACCCAACATTGACTTTTCTAATTCCAAAGAAGCCGAAAATCATATAGAAAAAATCGTTAAAAAGAACTCAGGAACAAGCTTAAGACTAACTCGAATTGTGAGACTATATGAAGGAAATGTCATTTACTTAATTAAACCTAAAAAGCTTCGTTATTGGTTGAAATCAATTGCTCTTAGAGACGCAGATGAAACTTTTTCAGATATAAGAAAACAAGGATTCTAATGCTGGCAGATGCTTCTAAAAATATAAATAGCGGTCAGCTAACACATGGAGTTGAATTAGATTCATCAATTACTTCAGTTGTTGAATTTATTGAAATACACTTCGGGGAATTTTCTGAGAAGGCAAAAGGAGAAATTTCTTCCAGTGAAAAATCATTAAATGATAGACTTTGTAAATACTTTAATCGTAATGCCGGGAACTATCCTTTTTATTTTCATCATGAAAATGTTGAAGACCATACAACAGGTTTAAGTGCCCAAATTGATATTGCTGCACTTTCCAGAAGTGAACAGATAACAATAGGAGACAGAAGTTATAATGAATTTAACCCTTTCTTTTCAATAGAAGCAAAAAGACTCCCAACTCCTGGCCATAAGCGTGAAAAAGAATATGTTACTGGCACAGATAAACCAAGTGGTGGAATTGAAAGATTCAAAAGTGGGATTCATGGGAAGAGTTTAAAATTTGCAGCTATTATAGGTTATATTCAAGAAGAAAACGCAAATCATTGGTACTTAAAAATCAATAACTGGATTAGTGAACTTATATCCTCTACTCCTAACATTTGGAAAGAGGATGATAAATTAATGAAAGAGGCCTCCAAAGTTAATAGTGTAGACAGATTCGTCTCAAAAAATTTCAGATCAAAAGTTGATGAGGAAGAAAGTTTTATCAGTCTTTTTCATTTTTGGGGTAACTTAACCAATAAAAAAGATTAGACATAGTAACAAATAGTGAGCTTGTCTTTATTACTATGGTGGCAAAAAAAAATCCTATATAGATTTGCTGCAATAAGTAGCTGACAAAATTTGAATAAATAACATAAAGAATGATATGATTAAGTGGTCATTTGAAGTTGGTCTTGAAAGTTTTGATTTACTAGATAAATAGGGAATATTTGATCTATGAAAATGAGGTCAGACTTTAAAAAAGTCCAACCCTTGTTATTTTAAACTTACACACTTAGCGGGATAGTGTCTCTATTCTTTTTAAATGAGTTACTAACTAGTAATTATCTAACAATCTGCCTTCTTCAAAGGTCTCTAAGGATAGTATTTTAAATATAAGTAAACTATATTCTACCTCTACAAAAAAATTGAATAGTGAATATAAGGAATAACGCTTTTCCTCTTTTATATAGTAATCAACGAAATAGCCTTTTGTGAACACCAAATTATGCTGCTCGTCGCTTTCCAAGTTATTATATTGCTCTAATGTATAGATCATTTTTTTTTATAAACAGAACTTAAAACTACACTTTTTAAATATTCTTATCTATTTTTATAAAGACAGAACGAAATTCCTTTTTACAAATGCTGCTATATTACTGTATATTAAATCCTTTTTAAACTTTGAAACAAATAAAGTATATAATAAATAGCTTGTTTGATGTTTTCTTCCCTAAGGACGCTGCTAAGGAATGGAATGATGATATGGATGATCCCATTTGGCTTAAGGTTGGTTTTTTTGTTTTTATTACAGCGGTAATTTTATTACTATTTTTACTGAAATAATAAAGCTTATAAAATAGAGTATGTTCATAGCATGCCGATTAAGTAAGCTAAAAAGAGAAAAAATGTTTATATAAACAAGTGGGCAGCAAGCTAAAAAACCATCGTGCAATAATTAAAATTTATGAATAGAATTATACTAATTGGTAACGGATTTGATTTAGCTCACGGAATGAAAACAAGCTACGCAAATTTCTTAAATGACTATTGGGAGCGAGCAATAACTGAAATCCAAAAGAGGCATCATCAACATTCCTTCGAAAATGATGAGTTCTCTATTTCTAGATCACCTGTAGGTCTTGTAACAATAAAAACTTATGAAGAATTAGAAAAAATTGTGAAGAATTTTGGTTCGAAAATTGAATTCAAAAATAAATTTCTCAAAACTATTACTGAAAAAAATTATATAGATAGTTGGGTCGATGTTGAAAATGAATATTATTCTTTGCTCAAAAAAGCATATAAAACTCAAAATAAAACACCAACTCACTACAAAATCACAGAATTGAATTTAGACTTTGCAAAAGTCAAGAAACTTTTAAGCGACTATTTAAAGCGTATAGAGGCTGATTTTATAAAGAATATGGGTTTGCCTACATTAAGGATAAAAAATTTTATTGGTAATAAAATTTATCGTCCTTTTAATCTTCAAGATTTTTCAGAGCAATCCTTAAACCAAAAAGCTCAACAAGAATATAATTATCTCAAAACGGATATTGAAGGTCTGCGAAAAGAAGACGGCGGAATTTTAATGAACGAGTTATCTGAAGATAAAATTAAAATTATTTCAAAAATTGGAATTAAAGAGCCTTTAAAAGAAATTAAACGATTATTACAGTCCAGCAATGCAATAAATTACTTCGACTTAGTTCCAGACCAAACATTATTTTTAAATTTCAATTATACTTTTACAGATAGTCTGTATGGCAGACCACAAGATTTCAATCAATTTAACGATAAAAAATATACACAAGCAGAGATAGTACATATTCACGGCAGTAATGAGAAAAAAGATAAAAATCCTATCATATTTGGATTTGGCGACGAATTGGACGAGGATTACAAGGCAATTGAAAGACTTGACGACAATAGATATTTGGAAAATATAAAATCTATAAATTATTTAGAAACAGATAATTATAAAAAACTATTAGAATTTGCAAACATTGGAAATTTTCAAATATTTATTCTTGGACATTCCTGCGGTATTTCTGACAGAACATTATTAAATACCCTTTTTGAGCACGAAAATTGTGCATCAATTAAACCTTTCTATCATCAACGAAAAGAAAATAACGATAATTATAGCGATATTGTTAGAAATATTTCTCGAAACTTTAATGATAAAGCAAAAATGAGAGATAGAGTTGTGAATAAAACTTATTGCGAACCATTGTGTTAAAAGCCAGTTGCCAACAACGTATCCTATGAAAAGCACTAGTCCAGTTCTTTAAAGTTACTATTTTATTTTTAAAATTAATTCATCCTTTATTAAATACCATATGACCAGCTCCGCTCCCTATATGCGATCGGACTTCTGTATTATTAATTTTTTGGAAGCATTGCTTGACTCAATTTTATTTGATAGAAAATTGATTTTACTTTCACCAATTACTCGACTATTCGTTTTAAAGACTGACTCAATGGAATACTCAAAATAAACGTTAGCAGCATTTAAAAAGTCTTTCCAGTTGCCAAGAGGAAGTAAGGATTGGGAAATTTTGATACACAGCTATCTATATACAAAAAAGATCAGTATTCCATTAGATTTCCTGCTCAATAGAAAATATTTTGCATTAAAGCCCTTATACTGGAAAATATTTGACAAGATTTTCAGTTTATGACTTTTAACGGAAAGTATTAATTTATTTATAATCGAAAATATTTTGCATTAAATACTTTATATTGGAAAATATTTTGCATTTTTGTAACTAAATTAATTTATGATGGAAAATAATAGCCCAATACATCTACAAGAAATTATTTATGGTTCGCCAGATTCTGTAACCTCCCGCAGAATATCGAAGTGGGAGGATGACGGTATTGTGCGCAAAATCGCTTCAAGAATCTATACGTCAAATTTTGAAGACACCCCAGAAGACATCATCCAACGGAATATATTTCCCATTCTCGGCAACCTATATTCAGGAGCCGTACTAAGTCATCGCTCTGCATTTGAATTTGCTCCCACAGCAAGCGGTCAAGTTTTTGTAACCTACAAATACACCAAAAAAATAAAACTTCCTGGCATTACCATTCGCTTTATAAAAGGAGCAGGAGCTATTGAGGGCGATACTTCATTTTCGGGTGATTTAATGGTGTCACAACAGGAACGGGCATTGCTTGAAAACCTGCAGGTTTCCCGACAAACAGGTGCGGACTCCAAAATACTTGCTTACCCGCAAATAGAAGAAAAGCTTGAACAGATTATCCGTGTCAATGGCGAAGATGAGCTAAACGCAGTGCGTGACCGTGCGCGTGAAATAGCTGAAGAGCTGGGGATGCACAAAGAGTTTAAAAGACTCAATAAAATTATTAGTGCACTATTGGCCACAAGGTCAGCAAAGGAACTTAAATCACCTGTAGCTACTGCCAGAGCAGTAGGACTGCCTTATGACCCTGCACGAGTAAAATTGTTTGAACTCCTATTTAGGGAACTGAGGCAACAGGAATTTAAGAACAGGGAAGAACAAAATACCACGACCCAAGCATATCGCAATTTTGCTTTTTACGAAAGTTATTTTTCCAATTACATAGAGGGAACTGTATTTGAAATTGACACTGCAAAACAAATCATTGCTACCCAGCAACCACTGCCAGCCCGCAATGAAGATTCCCATGATGTTTTGGGCACCTATCAGTTGGTTTCCAATAGACAGGAAATGAAAATAGTTCCATATTCGGGCGATAACCTGCTCGACATCTTACAGTATCGTCACGAGATATTATTGAGTGCGAGAACAGATAAAAATCCGGGTAAATTTAAAAACAAAAATAATCAAGCTGGTAATACCTCTTTCGTGGCAATGGAACTGGTACGAGGAACGCTACTGCAAAGTTTTGATTTTTACAAGTCACTTGTGCATCCTTTTGCAAAAGCGGCTTATATGATGTTTGTGGTAAGTGAGGTACACCCCTTCTTGGACGGGAATGGCCGTATGGCACGAGTGATGATGAATGCAGAACTATCCAGTGCTGGTCACACAAAAATAATCATACCCACCGTCTATAGAGAAGATTATTTGGGTGCACTACGCAGGCTGACCAGAAACAATGACCCAAAAGTATATATCCGAATGCTGGAAAGAGCCCAAGCGTTTAGTCATACGATTTATGGTAGCGATATGAATGCAATGGAAGCTGTATTAGGCCAAAGCAATGCCTTTAAAGAAAGTGACGAAGGGGTTTTGAGGATTATTGAATAAATCAGTTATGGCGAGAATTGAATTTACTAAGAAAACAAAAACTATAATTGCCTCCAGATCTGGATATAGATGTTGTTTTCCAGGATGTGACAAAACCCTTATTGGGCCCGGGGAAACAAGCAACGATTTTATTACCATTGCCGAATTTGCTCATATTTTTTCAGCCTCAGCAAAAGGTCCGAGAACATCTGGTGGTCTTACAAAACAGGAACTTCGAAAACCAGAAAATGGATTGTTTTTATGTCGAAATCATCATAAAATAGTTGATTCTAAGTCAAACATACTTGAATTTAGTCCAGACTCATTAACAAGAATGAAAAATCTGCACGAGTTCAAAATTTCTGGCGAAATAGGAGAATATTTATATCCATTAAATTGGATAAGTAATTTCAGAATAGAGGGTGGAATATTTATTGCTCCTATTTCCTTGACAATGGGAAAGGTTACTTTTATTTATGGAAAAAATGGGGTTGGAAAATCTGCTTTAATTGAAATATTTCAATCTGTTTTTACTGAAGAAATCCATCCCAGATGGAATAAACCAAGTCTAAACTTCAAGATTAAAGTATCATTCGAAAACCCTGTAATTTCGGAATTTGAATGTCTAATTGAAAATAAAAAAATTTCCTATAATATAAAAGAGAAGAATCAACCTTTTGTTCCTTTTCAATTTCTTGTACTCGCTTTAAACAAGAATGGAATTAGACCTGGCGTTGACGACCTAAAATACATAGCAAAGTGTATTGGTTTTACAAGGGAAGCAGTTGTTAGTTTACTTCAGACAACATCTCTCAATCACGGTTTATTTACACAGCAGGTAGCTATTGAAAATAAACGAACCAGTCCTTATTTAGTTGATGATTTGATTATCACATTAAAAAGCGGTGTATCAAGAACTTTTGGTGCATTATCTAGCACTGAACAATCAAGAGTAATTTTTGATATTGTAATTAGCTATGCTACTGAAGTTTCTAAATATCGCCCAACATTATTGCTTATTGATTGGGAAAATACATATAGTTTTAGTGATGGTTCACTTAGCCCATATCTTGAATACTTACAAAGTTCTAAAGCCCATTTCCAAACATTATTTGTATCTCACAAAGAAAGGCCCGATTTGGACTGGACAGGTTGGATTATTGCAAAAATGACAAAAGAAAATAAAATTCCTAAATTGATTCAAAATGAAAAGTAAATACTAAAGATTTTATAAATGCTCACCACAAAATATGACACTTTAAGCTACAGCTATAAAGGAATAAAAGTCTTCCCAAGGTTGGATTTGCTTAGGATTTATAAAACTATTGGCCATTCAACCAATACAATAATTCGCAATACAGAAAACTGTATTTTTTGTGGTGATGAGCTGAAAACCAACAACAAGACACATTCTCATTTAATACCAGAATTATTCGGTAAAAACTCCAGCCGAAATAATTTTGAATGTGATGGTTGCAATGAACTATCGGGAAAATGGGAAAGTTCTGTAGGCACTTTTTTAACTCCTATTAGGATTATAAGTAGGATGAAAAACAAAAGAGGCAGGATTCCCAAGTTTAAATCGAGGCTGGATGGGTTTGATTATCCAACAGAGATATATGTTGATGAATCTGGTATATTCAAAGGAAAACTGGCTACCCTGGATGATTTTCGACCTCAAGAGGATGGCTCAAGGAAATTGGTTTTTAGGTTGGGCAGGGCAAATCCTTTTCATATTTATAAGGTGTTCTTAAAAATAGCCTTATCACTTATGCCTGAAGAGGTATTACAAAAGGAAAGCTGGATGAAACAACATCTTTTTAAAGAAGAAATTGACAAGCAACTATTTCCATATATGTTTAAAGTATTTACAGACAAAATTATTTTTCCAAAACCCATATTTGAATTGAAACGACTTGCCGTACACCACAAATATCATCCACAATACCTTATGATTGCTTACTTCGGAAAAACGATGATTGAAATTGTCTTACCCATTAAAAAACCGAAAAAGAAGATTGTTATTAATATGCCACCTATCTTAGAAATTCAGGGTGCCAGACAACATTATGAGGTTGAAAAGATTGACTTATGTGATACTGAAAACACAAAATGGGACATGACCTTTACCCTCCAAATAAATAATATGAGTAAAGATATTAAGTTTTAGGTATGAATATCAAAGCTACGATATTTCAAAAGCCAATACCGACTCTTCGCTAGCATACTTTCTTTAATAGAAGAAAATATAATAATATAGCTATAACTGAAAATAGTTATTTAAGCTCAACAATTTCTTCAGAGCGATTATCAAAAAAGAATACTCGATCGAATTGTTTTCGCGAAAGTAAAGTACCGTCCAATAAGTCAAATCGAAATCCTGAAGATCTATGGCCGATGCCAGCTATAATTACAAGCCATTTTTTGTCAATATCAATAGGATAAGTAGGGACTAATGCAGATTTTTTATCAATATATCTCTGGACTTCTTCAAAATTTGCCGGTTTAACAAGAAAAGCTCCTGAAGATTGCCAATTGCTCCATGTTGTATCAGATTGAACTGTCAAACTATCAATATACTTATTTTCAACTTTGAGTCTATGAGTAGTAACCCTAAAATTTCGCGTTTTATTTGCTTGATAAATATCGTTGACCATATCAAAAAGCATATCAATGTAAAATTGTTTCGGATGCTCTCTATCCATAGGGTTTCTGGAATACCTAAATGACACCTGTATATTTACGCCAATCTCTTCTTCAAATCGTTTTCGGGCAGAGTCTATGATTTGTTGTCTATACCGTTCTATTTTCTTGTGTCCCTCGTCAATGTATCTAGTGTGCTCGATTGCGATTTTCTTATCCAAAGTTTTAGCAATAAAATCAGGGCTTTCATATTCAATTAAGCTTGTAAAATATATTCCGTGGTCTTTATTTGAGATAAATCTCTCAATTTGGCTGCGCTCAATCGACTTTGTTGAAACTCTTGTCATATAGTATGAAGGATTGAAAAATTTATAACGACGTAACTTTATAAATAAAACTAAAAATTTACAACACTATCTAGCGCATCGTCTGCATCCCTATTGATGAAGTTTGCCTGATAATTCAACGTGGTTTTTAAATCACTATGACGATAGAGTTTTTGGAGCATCAAAGGATGAATTCTATCTCCGGCAATATTTCCGAAACTGTGGCGAGCAATGTGATTTGATAAATTTTTATCAATATCACATTGCTTGGCTATTTTTTTAAGATACTTATTAAATAGCCTAGTAGCATTTCTGGTCTTAACAAAAATATCCTCTTTATCTTTAGAATTCACCTCCTTCAAGAATGGAAACACATAGCCATTATTTTCTGACTGGTTGTTTTTGTAAAATTTTAGAATAGCAGCAGCCTTTTCAGGAACTTTAAGACTGAGCGGCTTTTCATTTTTATTCATTATATAATAAAGCCGGTTGTCTTTAAAATCTGTCCATCTTAATTTGACTACATCAGAAATACGTATTCCCGCAAAGTAAAAAGAAATTAACCAAACATTATGCGTGTCCCAAATAGAAGTATTTTTTTTAAGTTTCAGAGCTTCAATTTTTTCGACTTCTTGAATGGTTAAACCTATTTTGTTTCCAGAACCTATGTGTATTTTTTCTTTTTTACCTGCAAAAGGATAAAATTTGGATGATACAATTCCATCTTTAATCGCGATATTAAAAAGAGTTCTAATAAATATAAGTTGGTTGGTGATTGTTCGGGTTTTTTGATTCAAATAAACTGAACAAAAAGTTTTAAACCTCCCCAAAAAAGCTTCGTTAATATCTCGGAATTTTAATTTCTTGTTTTTTTTGAAATGATCAATGCCATCTTCAAATGAATATTCAGTCTTTCTCGCTTTACTTATTCGCTCTTTTCTTCGTTCTTTAATCGCTTTTATGTTTGCATTTTTGGAAAGGGACATTTTAAGGTTTAAGAACTCTTCCAAATTGTAAAGTATGGATAACTCTGGTTTTGCGACAGAAAAAGTACCGCGGTCGTATTTACTTTGTATGCGTTCGGCCGCAACTGTAAAAAAAGATTTAGATCCGCCTGGTCCTTTTAACTTTTGTTTTACCTGTTTTGGAGTTATATTTTCAACTTTGGTGTCAAAGTAAATATCATTAGCCTCGGTAAGTTTTTTCATCAAAAAATTATTTAATTTTTTGAAGTTAGGATGGGTTCTTTTTACTCTCCCCACAACTTTATCCCAATCCTTTTCAAGCACATAGTGTCCAGTAAATTTATAGTTTGTTTTATAATTTTCACTAATTCTTAAAGCGAGTGGAGCAGTACCATCTTTCCTTTCTTTATTTTTACGACGAACAATCTTAATACTAGCCATAACATTCTCTTTACTTGTAGTGTATAAAGATAGTTAAAAAATAAAAAGGGGTACAGAATAGGTACAGAATAATTTGATTATAAATAGTTTTGTTCAATAACAAAAAAAATTAAATCATTGATAATCATACATTTTATAATGTTTTGTTGAATATCTACACATCTTACCTCTAAGCTCATAACCCGAAGGTCACTGGTTCGAGTCCAGTTCCCGCTACTAGCAATGACAAGGGTTTCAAGAGATTGAAACCCTTTTTTGATGCCCTAAATCTTGCTCAGGTAAAACATAGGTAAAACATTTGCACTCCACCATTTTATTTAAAATAAAATAGTGTCAATTGCTAAATTAGTTGTCATTTTCATTTTTCAACTTGAACACTTCCTATAATTTTTAAATTCAATATCAACTCTTCTGAACCAATATAGCCTTATCAGCTTATTAGTCTTCGTAAATGTTAAAAGCTTCATATTGATTACATTTATTTATTTTTAATCTTTTTTGGAGGTAGTTTTCTCATTTTATTAGTTTTCATTTTCGTTTCTGTTGTCCAATTTTTTGTTTTCAAAATATACGATTCCAATTGTTGAAATCGAGTATAATAATTTCTAAAATGTCCTTTGTTTGGAGATTCAATTAATTCTTCTATAATATCACATAATGATTTGTTTATCACAAACCATTTACTGATTTCTACAAAATCTAAAGTTTGTATTTCGTTGGTAATTGTCGCGTTCAAAGAAGTGTTTTTACTATTTAATGCTACAGTCAATTGACCGTGAGCAATTTTGTTCCTTAAAATACTGGGATTTAATACGTAAGTTTTTATTATCCGAGAAAGCTCCAACTTTTTATTTGGAATTTCAGAGCCTTTTTTTGTTTGATTGAATTTTCTAAAAGCTAATTCTAAACACTTCAACCATTTTTCAATAATAGAGGATTGCTTTAAAATTTCATCCACTTCAAATTGCTCAAATCCGTAAGGCGTTAAAATTACTTTCATAAAACGTGATTCCGAGAAAGTAGAATAAAGTAAGGCATATAGTTTAGTTTGAATCTCAAAAGTTTGATTTTTTCCTGTTTTTAATGCACGATTTATTGTTCTCTTTAATTCCTTTTCAGCAATCAAAAAATCTTGGACATTTTTTACATATGCCTCATAGTGTTTATGTGTGTTAGCGTCTGGCATATTTTTTTGTTCTACCACACCGGTTAATACCATTCTCAAATAGTATTAACCGGCAGGGATCGAACCTGCGACCTCTTGCTTTATGGGCAAGTGCTCTACCTTACTGAGCTACAGCTGCTTCTTTATATTTTTATATTCTTCCTTCAATTGTTCCAACAAAGTTAATTAATGATAGAGTGGCTATTGAACACAATGAAGCATCTTTTTTAGTTGCTGTTCTTTTATGTGTCAAAGCATTTGCCAAATCTAAAGTCGAACGAGCGTATTGTCTCAATATTTTGTTAGAAGAACCTGATAATTCAACTGCGATATATGCTTCTAGCATTCTCTTAGCATCTGTTTTACTTACTTTGGTATCATCTAAAATAGGATGTTCATCCTCTACAAAGACTGATTGTGCTAATGTTATAATAGTTTCTCTACAAAGTAATCCAATTACCTGGAATTGCTCTTCTTTTGAAGCTTCACTTTGTCTTTTTCTAATTTCTTGAACTGACCTTTCCAATCGTTCCCAGCCTTTTAAGTCTATTGTCACATTAATAGACTCTGCTTCTTCAGTTTCCAAAAGAGTTTGAACTAATGAACTATATAATTCTCTAATAAATGCACGTCTTTCTCGATAAGTTGAAAAGTCAGAACTCCATTTCCCATACCAATCCCATAGGTCTTTGAACTGATTAGGATTTTGAAACCCCAATCTTTGTAACGCCTTATTTACAGCATTAAATTTTATTTTGTATTCATCATTTATTTCCTGTATTCGTTGACCTCCTGTTGAAACAGATATCATTGTGTTTTTTAGAAATTCTATATCTCGAAGCAAGTCAGCTTTTGATGTTAAACCTAAAATCTTTGTCCAATCAATCTTTGGTTGAGCTTTAGGCACAATTCTAACACTCGAAATCGATTCACTTTCCAAATGACGAGTTCCGATTTCAAATGATGCTAAAAGTTCCGCTTCTATTTTTTCAATTCGGTCTCTAACTTTTACAAATGTTTCAACATCAACATTTAAATAAGCAGTGAAGAAATAAATACCTCCATTCCAATTGTCATAACCTGTTTCTTCGACATTTAATTCGGAATTATTTAGAAGCTCTAGTAATTCACTTTTACCATCTGCTTTTAGAATTTCACAGGTGGTATAAAATACTTTTCTTATTTCTTCTGGTTTTTCTAACATTGACAATTCAAATTACTCTAAAGACTCTAACTAACTTTAGATTACATATAATATATTTAATTAAACCATAGTGATTCCTATTTACCTTTATTACTTTATTTTTCATTATTCTTTTATCTTTAAAACTAAATCTTATAAATTTCAACCACTATTGATTAAAGAGTACAAAACCCTCCACTATTATGAGAATTCTCTATTGTTTGTTTAAAAACTTTCTCTTATATATTTATGAAGTTATTTTCGTAATCAACTTTAGGATAATACCTATCGAATTTTATTCCATAAAAGTGTTTACCAGGTAAATTCTTAATTAAATTATAATTGGAAATTAATTTTGGACTATATTCTTTTCCATTAAGGCTTTCAGGTAGGTATTCCCATTTCATTCCGAGAGTAGAAATGCTGTTTATGAATATTAAAGCTTGCTCATATGTTGATAATTGACCTCTAAGCATTTTTGCATAAAAATATTTTTCTTTTTGGGAAAGAAAAGTATTAGTATCAATATACTTAAAGCTTTGAAAAAGATGCCGGAAATAGTGGCTTAAACGAAATTGATGTCCTCCATAATATTTTTTATAAATGTTTTTTGAAGACATCCTATAAGCAGCTAATGGATAATCTTTATTTGCCTTTTTACCTTTATTTCTCAATTTGTATGCATCATTAACAATAATACGAAGATCTTTTACCTCCTTACCTCTTAAATCCCTCCAAAAAGGGTATCTTTCATCCTCTTCTTTTGGTTTTAATTTCATAAAAAAAAGTAACCTGAAGTAAAACTCGGAATTGTATTTAGTCCTAAAGTTGTTTCTTAGGATTGATTCGCCTTCGGTTCCGACTCCATAAAAAAATATTGAATACGCAATATCTATAAAAGCCATTTCTGATAGTTTAAAGTTACAATCATTATTTTCTTTTATTCTTAAAAGTTTTTCCAAGTAATCCTTACGAATAAAATCCTCTGCTTTTCTGTTTCTTGAAAACTTTTTTACATCTCTATAACAATCGATGAACTCGCGAAAAATAACCTGTAGAACTTGTCTGTTTTCAAAGGGAGAATTATAGTGAGTTGGTTTTATATATTTGAGTTCCTCAATATTCGAACGGTGTAAGCGGATCATTTCAAAAAATGAAGATTCAAAAGTAGTTCTTAAATTTTCTTTAGTTTGTTGTCTGAATGACAAATAGATTAGTATTGTCCCTGTTAATGTAAACAATGTTCCAACAACCCCACCAACAAAATCACCAAATTGACCTGTAACTGTATAATCAGTATTATTTTCGAAACCTATGTAATACCCATCTACGAAGCTTTTTATTGTAAAATAACCAAAAATAATTGTCCCCAAAAATAAAAAGACCCAAGCAAATACTTTAATGGTTTTAATCATATTAATTTTCTATCATTTAGGATCATTATCAAGTAAAGTATAAACACCAATGCGTTTATACAACCTATTAGTTACTATAAATAAAGAGGGGAGTATGGGTAAATGTAAGAAAAATATTGAAATCTCCTGCCTACCAGAAAATCAAGCAGTTGTTTTGAGAGTAAAAAGGTGAAAATAAATTACTTTTTATTCATTAGCTTCTCTAAATAAGCTATCTTATCTTTTTCAACTTGAACTAAGCGTTCATAGAGTTCTACAATCTTTTCTAAAGGATTAATTGTACAGAAATAATTGTTGTTATTAGCACTATTATCTTTAAACGTGTTATTAATAATATTAAAAACAGCTTCCTCACTAAAATGTTTTATAGCCTCTGGGCTAACTTTTAAGGTATTAGCCACTTTTTCTAACATATCTTCATCAATTGTAGAGCTTTTCTCAATATTCGAAACACTCTGTTGGCTGATGCCCAGTTCTTCAGCCAAGGTTTCTTGTTTCATCCCTCGCAGTTCACGTATGCGGCTGATCTTTCTTCCAATGTGGTTGGTCTTTGCTGTTGTATTCATAGTATAAAAATAACCATTTATTCTAAAAGTAGCACCAAGCTACTACTTTTTAGTAAAAAACAAGTGGGTTTTGGTAAATAACAATACGGATTGGTTCGCTACGGTACTTTTTTAGGCTTACTTCCACAGGAATAACCAAAAGTAACTGTTATGAAAACGCCCATCAAAATTCGAAATAATTTTCTTTATAAAAAAGAACTAGAAGGATTTATAGAACAAATTATCACCTTTATATCGGTAGAAGCGGTTTATCTCTCCAAAAAAAAGAACAAGGAAGAAGATCAACAATATTGGGTAGTGGTTCTAACTGCTCAAGATATTCAGCACATTCCCCCACAACTCCTTTCCTATGCCAATACGTTTTCAACTGTTCACGTACATTTAAAAATTCGGGTCTATGGCATTTCATATGCTATCATTGAATGTAAAAAAGGATGTTCCTTTTTTATGCAACAACTCTTTTTTGGTCAATGTGTCTATGGGGAACCGTTCCAATGGCTAGCCTATTTTAAGATAAACAAATTTTCTGCGATTATCCAGAATTCTAAAGACCACATCGATTACGAACTGGAAAAGATTCAAGCTTTTCTCTCGGCAGCCATTATGCACAAACAACAAGGAGCCTTCGAAGTAGCAGCCTTTAATTACCATCAATCCATTGAACTGTTTTTTCGGGTGGCTGAATGGCTGCTCATAGGAAAATGTAAAATCACCCATCACATTTTAGACCACATTACCTACCTGCAAGCTTTTGAGGGTTGTTTCAATGATATACTTACGTTAGATAACCCAGAGAATAAAGTGATATTTGAAAAATTGGACAGCGCCTATTCAAATGCGCGGTACAGTAATGAGTTTTCGGTAAGTGAAAATGAATTGGAACAGTTTCACCAAAAGGCAACCCAACTGATCACTTTAACCAAAGAGCGATTTGAACTTGAGCTGGATATTGTACAATCACTTTATAACAAACGACAATTACAAACTAAAAAAAAAGAAAACAAACCTTTAAAAGGCACTTTATATACTGAGGATATACACCTTATAAAAGCTACTGAGCTTCTTAAGACAAAATATGATTTGCAAAATGCCTATCTCCTTCACAAACAATCTCAGTCCACAATTCAGAAGCGATATTTGGACTTTTTGGAGGGTTCAAAAAGTCTTTTCAACACCTATACGGTAGTACTGTTTACCCCTAAAAAAATAAATCTGCCTCCACAGCGACTCACCGATACTTTATATAAACAAAGCAATAAAGGATGTAAAATATACTGTATCTGCTATACAGTAGGTGAAGCTGTTACTGCTATGGATGAAGGGGATAACTTTCTCTGCCACATACGAGACCGGGCAAAGCAAGTATACTCTCATAATTTTTCCCTTCAAGAATTAAATCAAAAAGCAGTCTACTACAAGCCGCTTTGGGAAGCGATGTACAGCAATTGGAGCATTCGCTATAGAAGAGCCCGATACCTGTGTTCTATCTTTACATACGAACAATATTTAGCAGAACCTTCCGCTCAACTTTCTATATTATATACCGCTTTTTGTCAAATCTATTTAGGGCTGTTGTTTGTCTTTTGGGAGTATACCCCTAAACAGTATTCCCTAACGTATCTCATAGGCCTTTGCAATGGTATCACATCAATCCCTTACAATGGGTTTGACTTTTCCACTATGTTGCCCCCTAGTTGGTATGGAAGTTTACTTGAACTGCCCAATCACTTAAAAACAGCAAAGCAAACAACAATAAACAAAGAAGAGATTGATCAAGTTGCAAAGGTATGTAATGCATGTATAGACCATTGCCGGCAATTGGCCGAATCAGAATTGGAAAGGAGCAAACCCATCTATTATAGAGTAGCCCATTAAACTTAACTAGCCTAATAAACAACTAAAGCAATAAACGATGAAAACAAAAAAAACACTTAAAAAACTCCATAAATCCCGAGATGTTCATTTGTATCGACTCAAGCCAGAAAACAATAATAGAATGGGTAACCATTATGAAGTTTCCTTTCCCGTAACCGGTCATATGGATTTGATGTTCCTGATTGGTAATTTACTTAAAGTCTGCATACGTGCCTTAAGTGAAGGAGAGCATCCTGATGATCCGCTTATTCCACAACCGTATTACAATGTACAGGAAGTATTACGCCATATTTTAAACCTTATCCCTTTTGGAGAACAGGAATTTATAGATGAAGTTACAGAGCTACTGGATAAGCTTGAAAAGAAAGAAATAAATACTTCGAAATAGTTTTTATAAAATTTTTCTGGGAAAATTATTGCATACAAATAAAAACGAAGGAAGCATTATACGTTTTAAAAAGCTAACCAACCCATACAATTGGAAGCCGTGATTTAAAATGATAAAAATTGAATTTCACGGAAATTTGTCGCAAAAAAGAGCCTGTTTTCAGGGGTTTTCAAGGCGTTTGACGCAAATTCACGGAAAAGCATAAAATTAAATTTATTTAATCCATTGAAAATAAACAGATTATAAACTATAACATCGCAGCGCGTGTTATCCTCTTGCTTCTCATTTTTCGTCCGCTCGCGGAGCAAAATTTCAAACGGGTTGACCTAAAAAAGCCAACCGCTTTTTTAAACGATTCAAACGAAAAAAACGCAAAACTTATTCTATTTTTTTTAAAGCTAACGGGTAGAAATTATAATATACCGCTATCGACAAAACTGAAGTATTGTCCATCGGGAACTAAGATAAGGTGGTCTAAAAGTTTGATATCAAATACTTCTGCGGCTGTTTTTATTTTTTGAGTCAGACGCTTATCTGCTTCACTGGGTTTTAACGTTCCACTGGGATGGTTATGCAAAAGAATAACTGCTGTGGCTAAACTTTTCAGTAGCACGGCAAATACAATACGGATATCCACTAATGTTCCGGTAATACCTCCTTTAGAGACCTCATATATACCCTTTACCTTATTACTGTTGTTAAGGAGGATAATTTTAAAAGACTCATAGAGGGCAATGGTATTTTGGTTCCAATGGGAATAAGCCAACTCCGCAGCGCTTTGAGAGGAAGTAATTGAAGGCAATATACCTGACTGAAGACTACCACTGTAAGAAAGGGTAATTTCATTGATATGGCTCAAGGTAATTTTTTCATTATCTGTTTTAAAAAGACCTTCTGAAAAATCAGGTTTACTTATTGTATCTAGAGCGTGTGCCTTTTTTTGTTTAAAGTTTTTTTCTGTTGGAATACTGTTCGCTGTTTTCATAATTTAAGATTTTTAGATTTACTTCCCGTAGCGCCGTCACGGTACCTTTTTTTGTTGCTGAGATGCACTAGAATATTTTGGATTGAAGAGGACTTATAAAAAGAGAGCTTGTGAGCGGCTTTATGCAGTCCGGTCAACTCCAAAATATTCTTCTTTTGCTGTCAAAAAGAGGAAACGTGATGGTATGTAGAATCAAATCCAGAGCTTGAAGAAGCAGGGACTTATCAAAAAATAAAACCAATAAATAATTATAATTATTATCTTCTAACGCTATTTTTAATCAAAAAGTCATTAAACTTTGGCAAAAAATGTATAATTTGCCAAAGCTTAATACATACCTCTATATATTGTATAGTGCATTAAAAAATAAAATTCACTCCTATTTTAAAGGAAGCTCCACTATTTCAAAGGATAGGTTGGTAGACTTTATCCTAAAGGATTTCCCTGAACTTAAAGAGAGTTCTATCACCGTGTATTTATCCCACTTAAAAAAAGATGAAATTATTAAAAACCCATCTAGAGGCATATATGCTTTAAAAGGAAAAAAAGTATACACTCCAGATGTCGATGTGAAATTGAAACGGTTGTTCAATAAGATAAAAAAAGAATATCCATTTGTAGATTTTTGTATTTGGAACACGAAATGGTTCAACGAATTTATGAGGCACCAACCTTTTAAATTTTATACAATAATTGAACTGGACAAAGATGTTACGGAATCTGTGTTTTATACCCTTAAAGATTCAGGAAAACAAGTCTTTATTGAACCAGACACGGAAACTTTTGATCTATATATAAGTAACAGCGATGATGTGATCATTTTAAAACATTTGATTTCTGAGGCGCCACTTAACGAGAATGGAAAAATAACTATTCCGACAATAGAAAAACTATTGGTTGATATGACAATTGATGTAAAAATATATGCAGCACAACAAAGTGAAATAGAATTCATTTATGAAAATGCATTTGAGAAATATGAGATTAACAAAAATAAGATGAAACGTTATGCATATAGACGAAACAGAGAAAAGGAAGTAACAAATTTAACCGATTTAACTTTGGCAAAAATTAAATAATTTGCCAAAACTTAATAGATTATGATAGAACCAAAAACATTTCATCCAGATTGGATTTATAATGTAAAGAAAAATTTGGGCAAAAAGAAATTTGATCCGAAATTAATCGAGAAGGTTATATATGCATTAATTTTTCTAGAGCAATTGAAACTAAATAAACTTGATTTTATTTTCAAAGGAGGAACAGCCCTTTTACTAGCTACCAAAGAACCAAAAAGGTTTTCCATCGATATTGATATTATTTGCGAGCAACCACAAAGTGAAATAGAAGCTGTTCTAGAAAAAATAAAAGAAAAAAGTGTCTTTACACATTGGGAAGATGATAATGACAGAAAACATACACCGGATGCTCCTGTAGGGCATTTTAAAATGTACTATACCAGTAAAATTGATGAGAGTGTTGAACCAATATTATTAGATATATTATATACCTCAAATCCATATCCGGAACTAATGGAAGTTCCAGTAGCTCACGATTGGTTGGTGACAACAGGAGAAATTACAACAGTACCAATGCCAACATTTGATGCTATTTTGGGAGATAAATTAACTGCATTTGCACCAAAAACTACCGGGATTTTGTACAGTAAAAATAGACCCGTTGAGATAATCAAACAATTATTTGATGTGGCTTTTTTAATAGATAATATATCTGATTTAACAGTAGTGAGAAAAAGTTATTATAATGTAGTCAATGAAGAAATAAAATTTAGGGAATTAAGTTTGCCTGCTATCGAAGTATTAGAAGACACCAAAGAAGCTTGCTATTTACTATCTACGAGGAATATGAAGGCAGAGGAATTCAAACATTTACAACTAGGGATAAGAAACTTTACAAATTTCACAATAACAAGGTTTAATATAGAGGAAGCTATTATAGCTGCCTCAAAAGCAGCCTACCTTGCCGAAATATTAAAAAATCATAAAGCCTCCCATTTAGAGAAATTTGAAAACCCAATACAAATCAAAGATTGGTTGATTGAAGACCAACAGTTCAATAAATTGAATAAACTCAAAAAAAGCAATCCAGAAGCTTTCTTTTATTGGTATAAAAATATGGAATCTAAAAAATAGTAAAATATGGCACGTTTAAAACCTAAAGAATCGGTAGTAAAAAGATTATTTGCCTTATCTGGTAATAAATGTGCATACCCTGGATGTAAAAATCATATTGTTGATGAATTAGGTACTGTTATTGGAGAAATTTGTCATATTGAAGCGGCTGAGGTTGGAGGAGAAAGGTATAATGAAGATTCAAATGATGAATATCGTAGAAGTTTCGAAAATTTAATTTTAATGTGCAGTAATCATCATAAGAAAACTAACAATATCCAAAAATATACTACACCTCTTTTAACTAAGTATAAACAGGAACACGAAAATCGCTTTGTTAACCAACCTTATGATGCTACTGATGAAGTGATAATTAAATCAATTCAAAACTTTATGGAACAGAATAACAAAAATACAGGACAAGGGTCACAATTTAATAATCAGGCAAATACACAAAAAATTAAAAATCAAATTGGGATTCAACACGTTTACAATAATGATAAAAAGATCGAAATTCCAAAGGTAGATGGTGCTAGATCAATAAATCAAGAATTTAAATCTATAATTGACAATTTTAAACAAAAGGCTACAGCTCCTTCTAGCGATGTAATCGATTTTAGAAATGAACTTAAGGAGAGATTTGAAAGAGCCGTTGAATCAATCCCCACAAAGCATCTACGATTCAGAAAAAATAATGGTAGAATTATTGCAGACGTTGAAAGTTATGAAAAAGAAAGTAACATTGTATTGAATGAAGAAGATGATACCACTCAAGAAAAGCTTCGTGAATTTTTGTTGAATAATGATAAAGAAAAAAATGAAGAATTAAAGCGGTCATTATCTCAAAAAGGACAACAACGTCCAGCTATTATTACTTGTGATGGTTTTCTTATCAATGGAAACAGAAGAAAAATGGCTTTAGAAGAACTCTATAAGTCAAGAAATCAGGATCCACAGTTTGAAATGATGAGAGTAGTCATTTTACCAGAAGGAGTTACCGAGTTGGAAATTCAAAAAGTGGAAAACAGATATCAGTTACAAAGTGAAGGCAAGTCAGAATATCAAGGTTTAAATAGAGCCATTAAATTTAAAAGAAATATTGAGAATGGTTTTCCTCTTGAAGCACAATTAAGAGATGACCCCAATTATCATGAACTATCTGATAAAGATTTTAAAAAGAAAGTTAGGGAATTTGAAAAGCAATTTTTAAAGCCTTTAGAGTGTGTAGATAAATATTTAAGTACTTTCGAAAGAGATGGTATGTACAATACTATTTCTGAAAATGCTAATGACAGAGAAGGTAGATGGCAGGCATTTATTGATTATAGCAATTTTAGAACAGGGACACTAGAGAATAAAAGGAAAACAACTCAACTTAAAATAAAGGAAAGTGAAAAAGGTAGAATTGAAAATGCAGTTTTTAAGATTATTAGAAAAAGAAGTTTAAGTGTGAAAGGGACAGATTTAGGTAAAGTTCATGAGTTCGTTAGAAAAGTACCAAAATATTTAGCAAATGATGAAGCCAAAAAATTAATCTTAGAAATTGCAGATGTTCCTGAAGATATTTCTGAGGAATTAAAGTATGATAAAAATGGTAATAAATTAAGCGAAAGAGAAATTGATGAAAAGTGGGGCGCAAATAATCGAGAGAAAATTTTAGGTAATCTTATTCAAGCATATGGTCACCTATCTAACCAAGAACAAAGAGATAAACCATTGGAATTATTAGAGGATGCCCTAAAAAAGCTTCAACATGATAATCTTAAGATAGATAATATGGGAATAAAATATTATGGTAAAGCTTTAGATTTAGCTAAAAGCATTATTGGGGAGGCAGAAATAATCTATAAGGCTGTTGATGATGCAAGATATAAGATGAAAAAGTTGGGTAAAAAGAAATAAAGTTTGAGAATAGTTGTTGAAAATAATATAATAAGCTTATTTAATATTGAAGATTTAAAAAAGTATCAAATCTCTCAATTAGAGTTTTATGGCTTTTCAAAAAATCAAAACTTTATTGAAAAACAAACGCAAAACATTGAAAGTGAACTATTGAAAATCATTGATTATTTAGATGGAGAAAACATTGTATTTGACTTTTCTAAAGCTACTGATGAGATAGTCAGGAAATCAATAGATAATAAGAAAGAATTAAGTAGAGCTTTTTCTCATGCAAAAAGAATCAAAGAGGAAGCTATTTTAGATGCAGATTTTGAACACTTTAAAAATTTCACGAACACATTACCTAGAAAACTTAAATCACATCAACTAAAGTCAGCTTATCACTTTTATACCTTAAAAAATGGAGCAAATTTTTCTGTTCCAGGAAGTGGAAAAACAACAACCTTGTTATCTGTGTATGAAAAATTGAGATTAGAAGGTAAATGTAATTTACTTTTTGTTGTAGGTCCGCCATCTAGTTTTCAACCGTGGAAAAATGAGTTTTATGAAACTCTAGGAAGGAAACCCAAAGCTGTTATATTATCTGGAGGGAATAAATCTTTTCGTAAAAGTGAATATTACAGATCAAGCAAAAATATTCATGAACTTTATTTAAGTACATTTCATACGGTATTAAACGATGTTTATGATATTGTAAAATTCTTTTCACAGATAGGCATCAATGCTTTTTTAATAGTTGATGAGGCACATTACATGAAACAAGTTGAGGGCTCCTGGGCGAATTCAATTATAGAAATAGGGAAGTATTCTACTTATCGCGGTGTTTTAACAGGTACTCCAATACCTAAAAGCTATAAAGATATCTTTAATTTATTTGATTTTTTATGGGAAGAAAATTCTCCTTTAACTCAAGGCGATAAAATTCAGATACATATATGGGAAAAGAATAAAAAAAATGAAGAAGTAAGGACTTTATTAAATGAGAAAATAGGACCTCTGTTTTATCGAGTAAGGAAAAAGGATTTAGGGCTAGTTCCGGCAGTATTTCATGAACCAATTAATGTCTCTTTGAAACCGATAGAAAAAAGTATATATGACTCTGTTAAAGCTAAAATTTTCGAGTTGGATAAAGAAGATTATTTTAGGAATGAGAATATTTTGAATAAACTCTGGAGAGGTAGAATGATGCGCTTAAGGCAGTCAGTATCTTATCCCAAATTACTTCTTACTGCAATTGATGATTATGCTGAAAAATTTATTGATGATTCTGATTTACAATATAAAATTCAAAATTATGATAAGATAGAGCTTTCAGGGAAACTTGAAGCATTAGATAAGTTAGTTTTAAAATTACGCAAACAAACAAAAAAAGTTCTTATCTGGTCCAATTTTGTTGGCACGTTGGAGTTAATTAGTAAACATTTTAACTCAAAGGGAATGCGAGCTGAAATTATTTATGGAAAAACTCCTGTTAGAAATGATGATATAAATTTGATAAATGAGGAAAAGACTAGAGAAGATATAAGAGACGAATTTTTAGATATAAATAGTGGTTTGGATATTTTAATTGCTAATCCAGCAGCTTGTGCAGAATCAATTTCTTTACACAAAACATGCTATGATGCAATATATTATGATTTATCATATAATAGTGCTCAGTATTTACAATCCTTAGATAGAATTCATCGTGTTGGAGGTTCCGAAACTATGGAAGCTAATTATTATTTCTTGCAATATAAGGATTCAATTGATCAAGATATCAAACAAAATCTTGAAGCTAAGGCTAAAAAAATGTATGATATCATAGAGCAAGATTATTCAATCTATGATTTGGATCTTTATGAAGATAATATTGAAGATGATATAGAGGCATATAAACGTCTTATTAAAAATTAATTATGGAGAAATATTGATAATGAAATCAAAAAAAACAAAGAAAATAAATGCTCCGTTTGGTTATTTTGGTTCCAAAAATAAAATAGCCTTACAATTGTGTGCTGACTTACCTCCTCATAATTGTTGGGTTGAAGTTTTTTGTGGCTCCGCAGCCTTAACTTTAAGAAAAGATCCTGCTCCAATTGAAGTAATTAATGATATAGATAATGAAATTGTAAACTTATTCCGTCAATTACGAAATAACCACGAAGCTTTATGTGATGAAATAAGTTTAACTCCTTACGCTGAACAAGAACTTATAGGAGCAAGAATATCTAAAGAAGGATTATCAGATTTAGAAAGAGCAAGACGTTTTTTAGTTCAATCAATGATGGCTATTAATGGCGTATTCGGTTCGGCTAGAGGAGGTTTTTCTTATTCAGATTCATATTCAAGAAATGGCCATGATGCTAGAGTAAATAGATGGAATAATCTACCGGAAAGATTAAAACTTGTTGTTTCTAGGTTAAAAAAAGTTAGAATAGAAAACAAAGATGCACTTAAAATTCTTCAAAAATATATAAATAGACCTGCTACGTTGGTGTATTTAGATCCTCCATATCTTGGGAAAAGGACTAATGGATATAATATCGATGCTAATGATATAGTCTTTCATGAAAAATTATTAAAGCTTTCAAATAAAGCAAAGTGTATGGTTTTTATAAGTGGTTATGAAAATGACTTTTATAATTCTTTGCTTAACGAAAAAAATGGATGGGAAAAAAAAACAATTGATACAGTAACAAAAGATTCTAAAGGAAAATCTCATGACAGAATCGAAGTTGTATGGATGAATAAATATTATATAAATGCACTTGAAGCAAAAAAAGTACCCATAAATCTTACTGAAAAAGAAATGAAGCAAGGTAAAGTAAACCCTGTCAGATAATAATATTTTTTTTGTGAATGATTTTTAAAATAAAGATATATTTCATACTAATTGTGATTTTTTGCAAATATTTTTAAAAATCGACAACTTTATCCAAAGCGGCATCAGCTTCTTTTTTCATAAAGTTCGCTTGGTAATTTATAGTAGTTGTCACTGAAGAATGACGGTATAATTTCTGCAACATTTGAATAGGAATTTTATCCCCGGAGATATTACCAAAAGTATGGCGAGCAATATGCATACTCATTTTTTTATTAATATTGAGTTTGTCAGCCACTCGCTGAAGTTTTCGATTGACGTTTCTGTTTATTGATTGTGTTCTTGATAGAAGGGATTTCTTATCATCTAAGTCAATTTCTCCCAAATCTGGAAATACTAGATTATTTTTGTTAGAGAACTGTCTATAGAGTTCCAATATGGCTTTAGCTTTTTCCGGAATTTTTAAAGAATCATACTTTTGGTTTTTGCTCATTCTATAATAAAGCCTGTCATCCTTAAAATCTGACCATTTTAGAAGTAATAAATCTCCAACTCGTATGCCAGCAAAGTAAAAACTGAATAGCCATAAATTAACAGCATGTTCCTGTGGAGGGGTTAAGTTTGGTGTGCTTTCCAACAACCTGACTTCCTCAATACTCAACCCGATTTTTTCGGATTGTGGAAACTTGATTTGAATTTTTCCCTTCCCAAACGGATAGCTGTCCTTACTCGCCAATGAATCAGAAATAGCTCTGTTATATACTGTGCGAATAACCATTAAATAATTCACTACAGTTCTTGGAGCCTTTTTGTCTTGATGCAACAAAAAGGTTTCAAATTTTCTCAATAAAAAAACAGTGATTTCCCGAAACGCTAATTCTTGTTTACCTACAAAATCCTCAAACTTTTGAATTCTGCTTTTTTGTGTTTTATACTGACGGTATTTTTCACTTTTCAAAAGATTGTCAAGATAGCGTTCCGCAACAAGAAAAAAATCGGCTTTCTTCTTATCAACTATTCTTTTCTTGATGGTCGAAATTGATTCATAGTCATCTTTAGTTTCAGATTCTAATAGTTGTCCATTTGCATCGGAAAGTTTTTTTAAGATTAGTTGATTGAGTCTTATGGCATTTGGATGAGATGATTTAACAAGTCTATTGTTATCATCCCAAAATTTAGTAGCTATATACTGACCAGTGTACAAATAGGTAGATTTTCTATTTTTTGTAATTCTGATTACAATAGGATGCTCTTTATCAGCCTTTTTTTTCTTCCATAAAATTGCTCTAATTGATGCCATAAATGATATCTTTAATATAAAGATACAACATCTCAGGTAAAACATAGGTAAAACATTTTACCATTTTTCTTGCATTTATATGGTATTTTTTAACACTTAAAATTATTTAACTAATTGATTTTCAGTTGTTTTATATTTATTTGATATATATAGGCAATTTCTCATAACCCGAAGGTCACTGGTTCGAGTCCAGTTCCCGCTACTAAGCAAAAAAGACTTCAATAAAATTGAGGTCTTTTTTTATTTAAGTAAGTCTGTGAGTTGTCCATATTCTCAATCACATCGGGATTTGAATAACCGTTTCAACACCTTCATCATTGTCCTTATTTCTTATTTCAAAAAAATAATTATCACCATACAAATTGCTTAACCTATCATTAATATTGGAAAGCCCTACCCCATCGTTTAACAACGCCCCATGCTTTTTTGTCAATGGCGCACCATCATTTTCAATTTTAATAATTAATCTATTTTTCTGTGACTTAATTTCAATATGGACTTTTAAATCGGTGTGATCATAATTATAACCATGCTTAATTGAATTTTCAAGGATAGGCTGCAATAATAAACTGGGCACCATTGTTGACAACAAGCTTTCATCTATATCCCTGGAAATAGCAAGGTGTTCTGAAAACCTAACTTTTATGATGTTCAGATAGTACTCTAAAATACGTAACTCTTTTTCTAATGGGATTTTATTCTTTTCGTTATCATAAAGAATTTCACGAAGAAAATCACTAAGATCGGCTATGGTGTCTTTGGCTTTTGAAGCATCTATATCGGTTAATACCGCGATGGAATTCAATGTATTAAATAAAAAGTGTGGCTGAAGTTGTGACGACAGCATTTTCATACGGGTGTTCACCAATTGAACTTCTAAATTAGTTTGCTTTTTTTCGGCTTTTTTTACCTCTTTCACATAATAGTACGTGTAGATCATGAAGACCATGGCAAAGTAGATTAAAAAGTTTAAGTCTATTACATACATAAACCTGTAGAGACTTCCTTCAAAGTCATAATCGGCAAAGCTTAGTCTTCCAACCAGTATTAAATAAAAATCGAACAGCAACCGTATTACCAAACCTATTAATAGTGAAAACAAGATGTGGGTAGATATAATTTTAACCCACGAGTAGTTTTTTCTTAAAAATCGTTTGGTACTTATTGCTATCAATGTCATGTAGCCCACTACAATAACAAAATCAAAAAGTAAGTTGTCAACCAAAAAAGCTCTCCACGAAAAAAAGCCCATTTTTTCCATTCCTGAAGACATCATGTAGGCTGTTTTGACAATTAGCACCAAATCGAAAAGGGCATAAAACCCTGCTAATAGTAGTACCAGCCTTAGATCGATATATTTGCTATTTAATTTGGAAGCTTTCATTATACACCTATTTTTTCAAGAAATTCTGATTTATGAGATTTACTGATATGCAATAATTTATTGTTGGACATTCGGGCATCTATTTCAGAAAAGTCTGAATGTACTATTTCTTTAACATGAGTAATATTCACTATACTTGATCTATGAACCCGAACAAATGAGTTGCTATCCAACAGATCACAGAGGTTTGTCAAAGAATCACGGAGCACATATTTTTTGTCTTCTGTAAAAATTTCAGAATAACAACCCGATGCTTTTATGTATAATATATTTTCAGGGTTTAAAAGCACCGTTTTGTTACCTTGCTTAACCGGTAATTTAAATTGGTTGTTCCCTTTTTCAGATTTTAGTTTATAAAGATTGAACAGTTCAATAATTCGCTTTTCAAAATAAGAATTGGCTTCACTTTTCGAAATTTTCAATACTTTATCAATGGTCCTAAAAAAGCGTTCATCTTTAAATGGTTTCAGTAAAAAATCGAAAGCATCGACATCAAAAGCCTTCAAGGCATAGTTGTCATAGGCTGTCACGAAAATAACGATAGGTTTTGAGGTCCCTTTTATTTTTTGAAGTACTTCAAAACCGTTCATATCTTTCATGTTTATATCTAAAAAGATAAGGTCGGGGTTCAACTTGTTTATTTCTGAAATAGCCGATTTACCGTTAGAGCATTCTCCGCTCACTTCTATTTCAGGCACTTTACCAAGTAGAGCCAACACCCTTTTTCGGGCAAGTTCTTCATCGTCTATAACCAGTGCTTTCATCTTGTTAAATTACTTAAATTCTTTTATTTATGATGTTTTTGGGTAGTTGAATCGCTTTTACTCGGTATCTATTCTAATTTTTTACCATCATTTATTCTATTAAAAACTAACAAAAGGCCATCGGCTTTTAAGTACCTAATGGCCTGTTGTTAGTCACCTCACTTTTGTTTGTTCAATTGACTACAACACCAATACCTTGATCTCTTGCATCAATTTTTAGGTTTTGTCTTTGGTTTCCATTTTCCAATTTTACTCGGTACAATGCTTTCACGAGTAAATCACCCTTGGTCTTTGCATTATATTTGGTTTTCACCAAAGTCCATCCCTTATATGTATTATGCATATCCTTCCGTAAGGCTAATGGCAAAATAACATTTTTGAAGTTTTGATGCGTTTTTATAAGCTTTCCCTCACCATCAAAGTCTGCTCGCATATAACCATTATTACTTTTAAAAGTTACTAGGTAAGAATCGTAATTCTTATCTTCTGCAGCATCTATTACTTTTTGAATATCAAAGTGAGCATCCATAAAAGCAATGGGGTCTTCTGCAAACTGTCCATTAAAGCGTTCACTCACTTTATAGGTAAAGCTATCCCCGCTTTGTGATATTGATGAGTTATAGGGTGCATACGTTAACTCGGTCGCATCTAATTCCATAATTTCCTGTGCGCTTAAGATTGTTGCGCTTAAACATAAAAATGCACTAATTATTAAAGTTTTCATGATAAATTTTTTAAAGGTTTAAAAAGATTTTAAAGCTGATAAATCATTGTACAATAAGATTTTACAGAATCTAAATTACGGTAGAAGTAGGCCCGTTATCGATAAATGATGTGAACGACCAATTTTTGATGTTGAAACTAGTAAATTTTGATGTGAACTATTTTTCAGCAATTAGCTGAAAAATTGAATTTATATGTGAAGTTGAATAAACGTTTGGGTGGGGAACTGCATTTAAATAATCCGCCGAACCTCTACAAATGCATTGTTCCAATAGTTTTCATCAAGTGAAGATACAATTACCCCTCTGGAAGTTGTTGAGTGTATAAATTTTACAACACCTCTCCTTGATTCTACCACAAGCCCTACGTGATTTATAACTCTGCGACTTTTATTGGTTTGAAAAAACACTAAATCCCCTTCTTCAGCATTTCGAAGAGAAATTCGTTTTCCTTGTTTAGCCATGTCTCGAGATACTCTTGGCAAACCAATATTTTCATTTTTAAATGAAGTATATACCAAACCGGAGCAATCCATACCTCTTTTTGTAGTCCCGCCAAATTTGTACCGTGTACCTTCAAAGGTTTTGGCGTAGGCTACAATTTTATTTGCTGTTCTAGAAGTTACTGGTTTATTTGTGTGCGTAGTAGCTTCAATTACATTTTTTTGTTTCGTTACATTTCGGGAGCTTCCGCAAGAGGCCATTACAACGGCGAGGAATGAAAACAGAAGTAATCTTTTCATAACAGACTTGGTTTGAATAAATATAACTAATTTTTTCAAGTTTTATTTTTTTGTTTCAGCAACAATCAATTGTGCCGTTTTTTCGCTAGCTCCCTTACCACCTAGTTTTTTTTCAAGATCATAATAATCTAAAAACAGGACAGCACGATTATATTCATCTAAAATCTGTGTTAACTCTTCATTTACCCTTTTGGTATTAAAATCTGTCTGTATCAACTCGACCACTGCTGGTTTATCCAAAATTAAATTTACCAAGGAAATGTAGTTCAGGTTAATTACACGCTTTGCGATTTCATATGAAACCCTGCTTCCTTTATAACAAACTACTTGTGGCACTTTAAACAGAGCTGTTTCCAAAGTTGCTGTGCCAGAGGTTACTAAAGCAGCATGCGAAATACTTAACAAATCATACGTTTTATTAAGTAGTAGGTGAACGTTTTGCTTTTTCAGGAATGGTTTATAAAAAGAAGCTTCTTGGCTAGGTGCGCCTGCGATTACAAACTGGAATTCACTAAAGTTTTCAACCACACTAAGCATCACTTTCAACATTTTTGATATCTCCTGTTTTCTGCTTCCTGGAAGTAAAGCAATAATGGGACGTTCGTCCAGACCTTGCTCTTTCTTAAAAGTATTAGGGTCTACTTGCTCACGTTGCGAAATGGCATCAATTAATGGATGGCCTACAAAATGAACGGGGAACCCATGTTTTTTTTCGTAAAACTCTTTTTCAAAAGGAAGAATTACATACATATGGTCCACATCTCGTTTAATGCTTTTTATACGGTTTTCTTTCCAAGCCCAAATTTGTGGCGAAATATAGTAATGCGTTGTAAAGCCCTTTTGTTTAGCCCATTTTGCAATTCGAAGGTTAAACCCCGGGTAATCTAAAAATATAATGGCGTCCGGTTGATAGGCTTCAATATCTTTTTTACAAAACGAAATGTTTTTCAAGATGGTACGAAGGTTAAAAACCACCTCAATAAAACCCATAAAAGCAAGGTCTCGATAATGTTTTACCTGTTTTCCGCCAACTTCTTCCATTAAATCACCACCCCAAAACCGAAAATCCGCCTGCGAATCTTGAGCTTTAAGCGATTTCATTAAATTGGATCCGTGCAAGTCGCCGGAAGCCTCGCCTGCTATGAGGTAATATTTCATGGGTTTTAATACTTCAGAAAACTAACTTCAAAACAAAAATAGGGCTTTAATTACAACTTTTAGGATTAGTACTTGTAATTTGATTTCAGAATGAACTTTTCAAAAGTATTCAGTTGTATTACATAAATTTTGAAACCAAAATAACCAAAGCCGCCAAAACGGTAGCCATAACCACTCCCCTAGCTCTATATACTTTGTTTTTCTTCAAGAAGATAAAGAAGGCACATAAATTAAAAATAGCGCCCAACGCAATTATATTGCCAAGAACATCCTGCTCAATGGCATATTGAATGGTTTTCTCTAACGTTTCTTTTGAAAAAAAATAAATGTATAAATAGCTTCCCGCCAAGTTGGCTATTATCCCAATAATAAAACCTATTAGTATTTCTTTCGTCATTTTATTCATGACAGTTTCCAAGTATTTAAGTCTTTTATAGCGTGGTGGGCAGTAAGATCAAATTGTACGGGAACTACCGAAACATAACTGTTTGCCAGCGCCCACTCATCGGTATCTTCACCCTTATCTTCATTTACAAATTCACCAGTAAGCCAATAATATTCCCGTCCCAGCGGATTTACACGTTTGTCAAACTGTTCTTCCCAATGCGCATTGGCCTGACGGCATACTTTTATACCTTTTATTTTATCTTCAGATAGTTTAGGAAAGTTTACGTTCAATACTACGCCTTTGGGCAAACCGTTCTTTAGGGTTTGCTTTGCTATTTTTTTTATAAACTTTTTTGTAGGTTCAAAATTTGCTTCTAATGAATAGTCCAACAAAGAAAAACCTATGGATGGAATCCCTAGTGTACCGGCCTCTACCGCTGCACTCATCGTTCCGCTGTAGATAACGTTAATAGACGAATTGCTTCCGTGGTTTACGCCACTAACACATAAATCGGGTTTTCGTTTTAAAATTTCGTTTACCGCCAATTTTACACAGTCTACTGGAGTCCCGCTGCTGCTGTATTCTTTTTGAGGCTCATCCTCTCGCACTGTAACGGTATCACAATACAAAGTGTCGTTTATAGTTATTGCGTGCCCCATACCGCTTTGAGGGGAATCTGGTGCTACTACACACACATCACCTAAGGTGTTCATTACCTCAATAAGCGCTCGAATTCCGGGGGCGGTAATACCATCATCGTTTGTAACTAAGATTAGTGGTCTCTTCTTTGTCATAAATTTTATTTCTGAAGGTAAAAATACAATTTTACAGTTGGGTTTAGTTTAAGAAATGGTTTCATTTTCTGAAACGTCAATAACATTCATATTTCAGATAAACATACAAAACAATTGAATGTGTAATAACATTGCACCCCGAATGCAATTTTCGTAATTTTGATGAAACAATCCTTTTTTAAAAAATAGTATGCGAAAAATACAAATGGTTGATCTTAAAGGTCAATATCAAGATATTAAAGAACAAGTAGATCAATCTGTATTAAATGTAATTGAATCTACGGCTTTTATTAATGGTCCTGAAGTTCATGAGTTTCAAAAAGAATTAGAGGATTATTTAGGCGTAAAACACGTAATACCTTGTGCAAATGGTACCGACGCGCTTCAAATTGCTATGATGGGACTTGGCTTACAGCCAGGCGACGAAGTAATTACAGCAGATTTCACCTTTGCTGCCACAGTAGAAGTTATTGCTTTATTGGGGTTAACACCAGTTTTGGTAGATGTGGATCCTGTTAGTTTTAATATTGATGTGGATGCTATTAAAAAAGCAATTACCCCAAAAACCAAGGCTATTGTGCCAGTTCATTTATTTGGTCTTGCCGCAAATATGGACGAAATTATGCAGCTTGCCAAAGATAATGATCTGTATGTAATTGAAGACAATGCTCAAGCTATAGGTGGAACATATACATCAAAAGATGGCACTAAAACAAAAACGGGAGCCATTGGGCATGTAGGTTCTACATCTTTTTTCCCCTCTAAAAATCTTGGGTGCTATGGTGATGGCGGAGCAATTTTTACCAACGATGATGATCTGGCTCACACCATTCGCGGAATTGTAAACCATGGAATGTATGTTCGATACCATCACGATGTAGTTGGGGTCAATTCGCGTTTAGATTCAATACAAGCAGCTGTTTTAAGAGCTAAGTTGCCTAAGCTTGATGCGTATAACGCTGCCAGACGAAATGCTGCTAGAAAGTATTCGAATGCATTAAAAGGCATTCAAAATATAGTTATACCCACAGGATATTGCGAAGCTGAAAATTCGGTTTGTGATGTATGTGATTGTCATGTTTTTCATCAATATACACTCAGGGTTTTAAATACTGATAGAGACGCTTTAGTAAACCATTTAAATGAAAATGGAATTCCTTGCGGAGTATATTACCCTATACCACTTCACCTTCAAAAAGCGTATAAAGATGAACGCTATAACGAGGCAGATTTTCCTGTTACCAATCAATTAATAAAAGAGGTTATCTCATTACCTATGCATACCGAACTGGATGATGAACAAATAGAATTTATCACCAAAACAATTATCAATTTTGTAACAAACTCATGAAAAAAATCCTCGTTACAGGTGGTTTAGGCTACATAGGCTCTCATACTGTTGTTGAACTGCAGCACGCTGGCTTTAAAGTTATAATTATTGATAACCTGTCAAACTCTTCATTGGATGTTTTAGGAGGTATCACCAACATTACAGAACAAGCACCTATTTTTGAACGCTTAGACCTTCGTAATAAAGCCGATGTAGTCGAGTTTTTTAAAGTTCATGATGATTTAGATGGTATTATACATTTTGCAGCAAGTAAGGCTGTGGGAGAAAGTGTAGAAAATCCGTTATTGTATTATGAAAATAACCTAAACACACTTGTGTATTTATTGCAAGAATGTAAAGCCCACAACATCAATAATATAATTTTTAGCTCTTCATGTACAGTTTATGGTGAACCCGATTCCTTACCCATTACGGAAACAGCTCCCATAAAAAAAGCAATGTCCCCATATGGAAACACCAAGCAAATAAGCGAAGAAATTTTAAATGATGTATGTTTTACTTCTGAAATGAAATCAATTGCACTACGTTATTTTAACCCCATTGGAGCTCATGAAAGTACCGAAATAGGAGAGTTACCTATCGGGATCCCTCAAAATTTAGTTCCATTTATTACACAAACAGCAGCCGGGGTTCGCAAACAGTTATCCGTTTTTGGCAATGATTATGAAACCCCCGACGGCAGTTGTATTAGGGATTACATTCATGTGGTCGACTTGGCCAAAGCTCATGTAATTGCTATGCAACGGCTACTTTCAGAAAAAAACACCAGTGATTTTGAAGTTTTCAATATTGGTACTGGAAAAGGGAGTTCTGTTTTTAAAGTTATAAACACGTTTGAAAAAGTGTCTGGAGAAAAGCTCAACTATAAAGTAGTAGAAAGACGTCCAGGCGATGTTACCACCGTATATGCCGATACTAAAAAAGCAAATGATGTGTTGGGCTGGAAAGCTGGAAAATCGTTGGAAGAAGCTTTAACTTCTGCTTGGAAATGGGAGAAAAAAATTCGTGACAAGAAATAAATTAAATACTTTTTAAGTAACAATTAAAACCAAACAATATGAAAAACCAATACATATTACTTCTTTTACTCTTTATTTCTTTCGGAAGTTTTGCCCAAAAAAAGTATTTACAATGCGGAAAAATTGTAGATGTGAAAAATGGCACGGTATTAAACGATAAGACTATCATCATTTCAGGCAACAAGATTGAAGCTATTGAAAATGGTTTTATAAATTCTAAAGACAAAAATGATAAAGTTATCGATTTAAAGAACAAAACGGTTATGCCCGGTTTAATTGATATGCACGTTCATTTAGAAGGCGAAACCAGTCCAGACAGTTACCTAAAACCTTTTACTTTAAATGAAGCTGATGTTGCGTTCAACTCAGCAGGATATGCAAAAAAAACATTGATGGCCGGCTTTACAACCGTACGCGATTTAGGAGGAAGTGGAGTTAATGTTGCCCTTCGCAATGCCATAAACAGCGGTAAAACCGTTGGCCCTAGAATATTCACAGCAGAAAAATCTTTAGCAACAACCGGCGGTCACGCAGACCCTACAAATGGTCGTAAACGTGATTTAATGGGAGACCCAGGACCTAAGGAAGGCGTCGTCAATAGTGTTGAAGGTGCTAAAAAAGCAGTACGTCAACGTTATAAAAACGGAGCTGACTGGATTAAAATTACAGCTACCGGCGGTGTATTGAGTGTTGCCAAAAACAGTAAAAACCCTCAGTTTACCGAAGAAGAAATTAAAGCCATCGTAACCACTGCAAAAGATTATGGTATGCAAGTAGCTGCTCATGCACATGGTGACGAAGGCATGCAGCGTGCTGTTAAAGCAGGTGTTAAAACAATTGAGCACGGAACATTGATGAGTACCGAAACTATGGAATTGATGAAACAAAAGGATGCTTACTTAGTACCTACCATATCGGCAGGTAAATATGTTGCAGAAAAAGCAAAAGTAGAGGGGTATTATCCCGCTATTATTGTTCCAAAAGCTTTGGAAATTGGATCTCAAATTCAAGATATGTTTGGTAGAGCGTATAAAAAAGGAGTTAGCATTGCCTTTGGTACGGATGCCGGAGTATTTCCACATGGGGAAAACGGAAAAGAGTTTGGTTATATGGTTGAAGCTGGAATGCCTGCCATGAAAGCTTTACAGTCTGCAACCCTTACCAATGCAAAACTATTAGGCCAAGAGAACAGCTTAGGACAATTACAATCTGGTTACATTGCAGATATTATTGCAGTTAATGAAGACCCTACCAAAAAGATTAAAACAATGGAAAACGTTGTATTTGTTATGAAAAATGGTATTATTGAAAAAAAATAATTCAACTATCGCCTTATTACTTTTATGAGATTTTATTTTTGCTTGCCCCTTATTCTGTTCTTTTGTTTTACTGGCTATTCTCAAACAAAATTTGAACCTGGTTATTTTATAAATAACAATGGAAAAAAAACAAATTGTTTAATAAAAAATATTGGATGGAGAAGTTCCCCTACTCAATTTGAGTATAAACTTTCAGAAAATGACACGCCGAAATTTGCTACTATTAAGACTATTAAGGAGTTTTCAGTAGGTGAAATTTATAAATTTGAAAGATATACTGTTCAAATGGATCTCTTTTTTGAACCTTCAAATAAAAAAGAGCTGGACAAGAACCCCAAACCTGAATATGTAGAAAAAACTCTTTTTTTAAGAACAATCGTTGAAGGAAAAGCATCCTTGTATCTATATGATAAAAATAATTTTTATAAATTTTTCTACACTCTTGAAAATGAAGTCCCAAAGCAATTGTTTTATAAAAAATATTTAGTTGATTATCGTACAACTAATGAAAACAACCAATATAAACAGCAACTTTTCAATAGTTTAAAATGTAAAACAATATCAAGTGAAGATGCTCTCAATACTGATTATTTTAAAAATGACTTAATTAACTTCTTTGAAAAATATAATAATTGCACCAATACTTCCTTTAAGATTTATAAAGAAAAGCCAACAAAAACCAAGTTTAACCTTACACTTCGTCCAGGGTTAAGTTTTAATTCACTCCTTGTTGACAGTAGGGTAAATGATCAAAGAGATGTGGATTTTGGCAAGCAAACCAATTATAGGTTTGGTTTAGAAGCTGAATTGGTTTTGGCGTTCAACAATAATAAATGGAGCCTTCTTTTTGAACCAACTTATCAATATTATAAAGCGGAAAAGCAATTAAACGTTCAATATGTAAAACTAGATTATAGTTACATTGAGTTTCCGGTTGGGGTTAGGCATTATTTTTATTTAGGGAAGAAATCTAAAATCTTTGTAAATGCTTTATATATAATTAAAACTGAAAATTTTGATTCAAAAATTGATTATGAGATTTTACCTTCATTTGACACCGAAGTAAATACTAACAAATATTTTACATTTGGAGTTGGTTACAAATATGGTAAAAGGCTAAGTATAGAATTCAGGTTTTATAACAAAAAACCAATATTTCTTGACTCTATTTTTGATAGCACATATAAAAACTTTTCAATTGTAGCTGGATTTACTTTGTTTTAAAGTATAGCCAGCTGTTTTTTTTAATCTTAATTATTATCCATTATGACCAAATTTACATTTCAAACCATAGTTTTTTTAATAAGCTTTGTTTCCCTTGCACAAACCAAATTTGAAAACGGCTATTTTATTAGCAATAATGGGAACAAAACGACGTGTTTAATAAAAAACATGGGGTGGAAGGATTCACCTACTAAATTTGAATACAAACTTTCGGAAAATGATACTCCAAAATCTGCTACCATTAAAACCGTAAAAGAGTTTTCGGTAGGTGAAAGTTATAAATTTAAAAGGTTTACTGTTGATATGGACCTGTATTTTGAACCTGCCAATAAAAAAAACCTAGAACAAAACCCCAAAGCAGATTATGTAGAACGGACCGTTTTTTTACAAACTTTAGTAGAAGGAAAAGCATCATTGTACCTTTATGACAAGGGCAGGTATTGGAAATTTTTCTATACGCTTGACAATGAAGTACCGGAACAGTTGTTTTATAAAAAATATTTAGTGAACAGTCACACAATTAATGAAAACAATCAATATAAACAACAGCTTTATAATAATTTAAAATGTGATGATATATCTTCAAAAGATGCATTAAACACTGATTATTATAGAAAAGATTTTATTCGTTTTTTCGAAAAGTACAATAATTGTACAAACAGCTCTTTTCAAACTTTTGAAAAGACTTCAAAAGCCAAGTTTAACCTAACGCTCCGCCCCGGCATAAACTTTAATTCACTTAGTGTAGAAAACAGTATTAATAGTGACAGAAATGTAGATTTTGGGCAACAAACAAATTTTAGGTTTGGTATAGAAGCAGAGGTGGTATTGGCTTTTAACAATAATAAATGGAGCCTTCTTTTTGAGCCTACCTATAAATATTTCAAAGCTAAAAAACAGTTGGATATTCAATCTGTGGAAATAGACTACTCCTATGTAGAGCTTCCTCTGGGAATTAGGCATTATTTCTTTTTAAACAAAAAGTCTAAAATTTTCGTCAATGCTTTATATATCCTCAAGGACTTAAATTCTGATGCAAAGCTTGATTATGAATTTCTTCCCGCAAATGACTTTAAAGTTTATACCAACAGAAGTTTAGCGTTAGGCTTGGGCTATAAATACGGTAAAAGATTGAGTTTTGAAGTTAGGTTTTTCACCAACAAAAGTTTATTTACTGAGTTTGCATTAAATAGTGACTATAAGAATTTCTCCATAATCGCTGGATATACCCTTTTTTAATTATGGGTTTAAAACTATAGGCTTTTCAGCCGCCATTTTTCCAATTATTATAGGTACAATCTATGAAAAAATTTTATTTACAAGTTATCTTTTTGATAATTTGCTCTACTTCTATAGCACAAGCTAACTTTGATAAGGGGTATTTTATTGACAATAACGGAAACAAAACAACGTGTTTAATAAAAAACACGGGGTGGAAGGAAACACCTACAAAGTTTCAATACAAACTTTCAGAAAACGATGACCCTAAGTTTGCAACTATTAAAACGGTAAAGGAATTTGGAATAAGTAAAGTATTTATATACAAAAGAGATACCGTTCTAATTGACCCATATGTAGAACCTGGAGATAAAAAACAACTAGATTACACACCGCAACCTGATTATAAAGAAAAAATGATTTTTTTGAAAGTTTTAATTAATGGCAGGGCTTCTTTATATTCGTATAGTGGCCCTGGTTATCAAAAATTTTTCTATTCATTTAAAAACACAACCCCCAAGCAGTTATTTTATAAAAGGTATTTACTTAACAATACTACTATTAAAGAGAACAATCAATACAAACAACAATTATTCAATAATTTTAAATGCGAAACATTATCGAGTAAGGATGCTTTAAAAGTTGATTATTCTCGAAAGGATTTCATTAAATTTTTTAAAAAATTTAATGAATGTAAAGGGTTTGAATATTTAGCATTCTATCAAGAACAATCGAAAAGTAAATTTAACCTTACGGTGCGGCCTGGAGTTAATTTCAACTCTCTATCTGTCACTAACAGGATTAACCCAGCTTTCAATGTAGATTTTGAAAGTCAGTCAACATTTAGGATTGGTATTGAAGCTGAATTAATCTTTGGGTTTAACCAAAATAAATGGAGTTTAATTTTTGAGCCTACCTATCAATATTTTAAATCTAATAAAGTAATTCCATTCAGGTCTACCGAAATTGAGTCGCAATCTGTAAATGTTGATTATAAAAGTATCGAACTTCCACTTGGGATAAGACACTATTTTTATATTAGTGACAATTCGAAAATTTTTATAAATGCATCTCTTGTATACAATATAGATATACCATCCAAAATAGATTATGAATTAGCGCCAAGCTTTGATCTAGAGCTTACCAGCAATGTTAATTTTGCTATCGGGTTTGGTTATAAATACGGAAAAAACCTAAGTTTAGAGTTACGTCATTATACAAATCAAGATTTTGTTAAAGTATACAGGGATTTTTCCAGTAATTATCAAAAAACATCTATTATTTTGGGATACACACTATTTTAGAGTGTGCTAATGTTCAATTAACCAAGGTTTAACGTAGTATTTTTGCATAAAACCCTAAGTCTTTGTTTCTTTGTACACTAACTTGTTAAAACAAAGTGATGAAACTAGTTTCAGTGAAACGAAAAACAAAGAGTGAAAAACGATTTACCGAAAAGATGGGTATGTTCACCGCGAAGGTGGTGTATGTAAAAAAGCGGTTTTTAAATATTCCGTTTAAAACCATACACAAATACCGTGAAACTTATTATGGTAAAGTAAAAGATTGTGAAGATTGTCAAATTACGGCATAAGCCTTAATTAACATATAAACATAAAAAACCCTCCAAATTGGAGGGTTTTTTATGTTTATACACTCGGTATTGTCTCTTCTTAATAATTCCAAAGATCAATTTCCATATTACGGATTTGCTCTTCTATTCTGTCAGATTCCAATAATTGCATCAATGCATTATCGTTTATATAATCACTCACGCCACGATCTCCTTGCACATTGTCTTCTTTATATACTAATCCATCAAAACGTCTTGAATTCAACAAATGATCATATGAAATTGGTTGTGATGTATTTTTACGGTTAAAAGCCTTTGCATTGTGCAATACTTCTCTAGCCCCAGGGAACCAAACCCAAAACAATTCAACTTTACTGTCAATATTATCGTCTGGGAACGCTTTAGAACGCGCTTCGTTTGCAACAGGGCAAATACCCAACATACGGTATTTTAATTCACCTTGACGCTTGTCAATGTACCAAAGACCACGAATACGCCATTCTTCTAAGTCGCCTGCATCCAATGTAAACTTACGGATGTATTGCGGATCAACTGTCCCTTCAGCATTAAATTGCTCAATACCTAAATCTGTTGTATCACTGTATACCAATGAAGCGCTTAAATCGTCCAAAGTTCTTTTTTCAGTAAAGTAAGAATCTGCATACACATCCTCTATTTTACCATCTTTAATAGCAGTTACCAATACGTCATACAAAGACCTACGTTCCGAACCAATGTTATTAGTATCGATAGGATAATATAGCGGGAAATTTACACGCTCATCAAGGTCTATAATCTCCCAAGTGGTTTTAGACCAGAGCACATCACGCTCATCTACATAACCATAAGGAAGCGGCTCATCATTATCATAGGCAATTTGCGCCTCCGTCTTCTTACCTATATCATCCGGGGTATCGGCATTTAAAATGTTTATCTGTGCCGAGGCACCAAAACACACTAAAAGGCCAAAAATCGCCGTAATAACATTTCTATTGTTCATATTCTTTGTTTTAGTATTCTAATTTGTCAACTCAATAAATACAGGAGCTGTTTTCTTTAACTTAACACTACTACCTGAAATACTGGTGTTAATATCGTATATCTGAACTGCTTCCCCACGTTTTGCACGTCTTAAAGCAGCTTTTGCTTGTCCATTTAATTTGGTACCACTTACTATTACTGTAGGTTGTCCGGACACTTTAAAACTAAAGCCTGTAACTCGTAAATTAAGGTCAAAATCAAAGTCTTCAAGAATAGCGCTAATACTTGCTATTTCAAGTCCTTGACGTTGCATTCTTACAATTCCAGTCTCTCCACGCACTGCTCCAATTGGTGCAGGAATCCCTTTAATACGGAACTCTTTTGGCGTACTAATTTTTTGTCCATCTGGTAACGTACCACTCGCAGTAATTGTAACCGTTGATCCTGTAGTAGGCCGCATTACATATTTACTTCCAGAAACTCTGCTTAAACCTGCGGCAGAGGCACTTACTTTATTATCTGGAATACCAGGAATAGAAACCGTCATTGGATTATCTACACCACGGTATACTACGTTCATTTTATCTGCTGAAATTACTGCTGAATTAGGTTTTGAAATAGTTGAGAAACCTGTTTTTACAGGAACTTCAATTTCTTCACCGCCTTCTCCATAATATAGAAACCCTTCTATTTCGTGATCACCAGGACTTCCAGCATTAATATTTAATTGTACTTTACCACCTTCAAGTGAATACTGATCTTCTGTTAATGGCCTTCCATCTAATGTCAATTCTACTCGACTTGGCTTTGTATTGGCATCTGTACGACCCAACATAATTCCTCCTTCAAATTCTTCCCCAGAGTAATAAGCTGATTTAGAAGCATCCATTATAGTCGTATAGTTGCTATATGAAAGTGCTGCTGCTTGTTGACCTGATAACATTTTCTGAAGTATTTCACTTTGATTTGTCTTCACATCATTTTGAATGGATGTCATCTTAGTAAGTGAAGCAATCAACGGAAAGCCTTCATAATGGTAATTTAACCAATCTTGGGTACCACCTTCTCTTTTAACAGGCTCTGTACTAAAGTTATCATCAATATTCTCTTTTAACTCTTCAACTCCAGCAACTTTTTTTGCAACAGCTGTATCAGAAAGCACTTCAATCATAGAAGTTCTGTACGTATTCATTTTATCAATAAATTCTTGTCCTTCTGGCTTTAATTTATCTCCTACAAAAAATAGGTTGTTGAAATAATCTGCCTTGTCCATTACTTCATAATCGGAAGGATCTTCAATTTTTTCAACTGCACCAGCTTTTAAACCTTCAATATACGTGTCGAATTCTGATGTAATTGCTGAAATTTCTTTTGCTTTTTCTTCTACAGCAGCGTATTGTGCTGGTTCATCGGCAGCTTTTGTAGCTAACCCATCCATAAAGGCTTGGTTTCGCTGTGATGTATCTACGTTTGCCGTTTCAATTTTTTCATTTAAAAGTCCAAAAGCCGATAATACTTCTTTTGACATATTTAATGCCAACATTGCGATGAAAATCAGATACATCAGATTAATCATCTTTTGTCTAGGTCCTAGTTTTCCACTTGCCATTTGTAGTCTTTTTTAAAGATTAATAATTTTAGTTGAAAAACTAGATTAATTTCTGTTCATTGCTGAAAGCATACCACCATACACTCCATTTAAAGAAGATAAGTTAGTAGCTAAATGTTCCATTTGTTGTTTCAGTTGGGTAGCATTTTCTGCTACTTGCTCGTTTACTTCCGTTTGACGGCTAGTAGATTCTACCTGAACTTTATACAAGCTGTTCAACGATTCCATTTGCGCTGCTGCCAACGCCATTTCTTCGCTGTATTTTTTTGTTGAACTCATCGCTTCAGCAGTTGGAGCCATTCCTTTGGCGGCACCTTCAAAAGAACGAATACTAGTGCTTAAGCTGTTCATTAATTCTGAATCAATACGAGCGTCTTTTAACATTTCGTCTAATTTTTTAGACAAAAGTCCATCTGCGTCTTGCGGTTGTTCACTTTTTTTACCTCTAGTTTGACCTCCGGCCAATTCTGGATAGACCAAAGACCAGTCTAAATCATCATCAACAGGTTCAAAAGCTGAAATTGCGAAAATGATTGCTTCGGTAATAAGACCTACAGCTAAAAGAAATCCACCAGTAAGGTTTACAAACCCTAAATTAATTTCCCAGTGAAGGATTTTAAATAATGCTCCTAAGATTACAATAGAAGCTCCAAGGCCATAGGCCATGTTAAACAGTTTTTTGGATGATTTTGACTGTGCCATAATAAAAAGATTTAGTTTAGTTAAGTTAGTATGATTTATAGTTTTAGTTGGTTGTTAAGACAGGGGCTTATCGTCCGTCACCTAGATTTTCATTAAGTACTACATCGGTACCCATATAATCCTGTACAGTTCTGAAGCCAATATAGCTTCTTGCAGAATCTGCATATTCATAGTCACGTGTACTTACTTGTAAAAAGTAAGCAACATCTTTCCATGAACCTCCTCGTACAACCTTACGCATATTATCTGGGTCGTTTACATTAGGATTCATCGTTGATGAATATTCGTATGAAGCTGGATCGTATGAAGATGCAACCCACTCACTTACATTACCTGCCATATTATACAAGTTATAGTCATTAGGCTCATAAGCGTCTGCTTCTACAGTATAAAGTGCTTGATCTGCCGCATAATCCCCACGCAATGGCTTAAAGTTAGCCATAAAACAGCCTCTGTCATTTTTGGCATAAGGCCCTCCCCATGGGAAAGTTGCAGATTCTAGACCCCCTCTGGCCGCATATTCCCACTCTGCTTCACCTGGAAGACGGAATGAATTTACATGCTGACGATCTCTTGATTTTTGGTATGCATTTTTATACAATGTTCTCCACGCACAAAACGCTTTAGCTTGTTTCCAGCTAACACCGACTACAGGATAATCTCCGTAGGCTTCGTGCCAGAAATAATCATTATGCATTGGCTCATTATAAGAATAGTTGAAATCTTTAATCCAAACTGTGGTATCTGGATAAATCTGTATTTCCTCTTTCTTTATAAAGTCTTTTCTATTTTTTCCTTTAGCTTTTGCCGCAGCACCAATATCCATATAGGTATACTGAAATTTCAATTTATCAACATCGATAGTACGTTGTCCATTGTAAGCTTCTTCAGCAGCGATATACATGGTATCCATCACTTCGGAATAGTACTCGTCAGGAAATTCTGATGTATCCCAAATTAAGTCAATATCATTATTTATTTTTCTTCCGGCATAGAAATCGTCTCCCATTCCGTAGTAGTTATCATAATTATATTGCTCCCAAGGGGTCATTTCTTCGTTTTCTTGATCAACAAAAGCAAATTCCCCAATACCACCATTGCCAGGTGTTTCACCTACTTCATCAGCCAAAATAGCTAACTTAAGGCGTACAGTAGAATCACGTACCCATTCAACAAATTGTCGGTATTCGGCATTTGTGATTTCGGTTTCATCCATATAAAAGGAGCGGACAGTTACGGTTTTTGTTGGTGCATCGTTCACGGCAACAAAATCATCGTCTGCTTTACCCATGATGAAAGATCCACCTGGGATAAGGGTCATCCCATATGGTTTTTCGGGATGCCATTTTTTACCTTCAGCGCCAACTAGTTCACCCCGGTCTCCGGAATTACAACTAAATAAAAAGGCAACAATCGCAGTTAATGCAATAAACTTCTTCATAGGTATCAGGTTAAATTTTCGAGATTTAAGGGCGTAAACCTATTTATAAAATTTTTAAAAAGCAACATATTTCTTAAAAAAACCTTAATTCTCGTTGTTCTTAGCTTGTTAGATTATACTTCGTTTTTGCGGCGGGCCTTAAACCACCGCTCAGGAATTTCCTGATTGGTTGCACTCAAATAATCGCCATAAGTGCAAGGTAATAACGTTGGTGTTTTTAATTTATTATTAACATTCGAAATAAAAGGTAATTCTATCCACCATCTTCCTGTTTTATTACTCTTTTTGAATAACAAAACATCATCATCTATTGGTACTTTATAGGTAGTGTAGTGCTTTTCATTATCAAAATCACCTTCATGAATTCTAAAGTTTACACCTTCAACAAAATACCAAAGTATTTGAGCCACCAACATTGCTCCAGTTTCAGCATTTTTAAAGTCTTTCAGCTCATAAACACCAAAAGAACTCACTCGGTTGCTTATGCCTGCATAGCGTGAAATAGCACATATTTCCCTTCCATCAAATCCATTTGGGCTTGCTGTATTGTTATAACTCATTTCCGCACTTTTTATTGCAGAAATATCCAAAGCCACCAAATCTGCATCTCTTAAAATAGGTTCTACCACTGTTATATCCTGAGTGACTTCTCCTAATCTATAGGCGTCAAAATACAACTTTTCCATTAAAGCAATCTCTTCTGGAGGGTTAAAATATGACTGATACCCCAAGGCACTATAATTAAATAAGTTATAAGGCTTATCAACAATAACTTTTCCTACATAAGATTTGTTGTTGATTGGTTTTTCTGCATCACCAAGATCAAAATTAGTATCTACGTTCACTAAATTTATCATGCTTCCGTGACTATCGTAAGCCCTGTAATGAGCGTACAAAAGATCTTGACTTCCGCCGAGAATAAGCGGGATAATACCCTTTTTTAAAAGAGCTTCCACAACAGTTTTTACTGCAAAATAAGTATCTTGAATAGTTTCACCTTTATCAATATCACCAATATCAATGATTGAGTGCGACCAATTTCCAGGGTACAACGAATAAAAAGCCTTTCTAAAAGCGTCTAGAGAAATTGTTTCACCAATATAATTTACGTCATTCCTGTTTTCAAGGATTCCTAAAACAGCGAATTTTACGTTTTTTAAATCGGGAAGTTGACCTGCATGAGCATGGATATCAATGTGCTTCCCTAAAACACCTTCCGGCAAAACTTCTTTGTGTGCGATTACTTTTTTTGAAACCGGCGAGAGAAATTCTATCATTATTTTTTCTTAGCTGTCGTTTTTTTCTTAGTTGACTTCTTCTTAGTTGACTTTTTTCGTGTTTTCTTTTTTGGGGCTTTCTTTTCTAAAATATCTTTAGCTTCATCTAAGGTTATCTTATCCGCCTTTGTGGATTTTGGCAACTCAACTTTTGTTTTTCCTTTAATTAAATTGAAACGCCCCCAACGTGCTTTTTCCAAACGGATGCCCTCATCTGGCCATTCGTTTATAAGCTTGTCTATTTCTTTTTGTTTCTTAGTTTCGATTAACTCAATTATATCTTCTTCGGAAAGGTTATCGAAATCGTACTTTTTATTTACATTAATAAACATTCCGTTCCATTTTATAAATGGACCGAAGCGACCCACACCTTTTTGAACTGGAAGATCTTCATACTCGTATATAGGAGCATCGGCTTTTTTCTTTTCTTCAATCAGCTCTTTGGCCTTTTCCATATCGACATCTAAAGGGTCCAATCCTTTTGGTAAGGAAATAAACTTTTTACCCCAACGCACATAAGGCCCATATCGACCATTATTTGCTTCTACTTCTTCCCCATCGTAAACCCCTAAGTCTTTTGGAAGTTTAAATAAATCTAATACTTCTTCAAGCGTTACTAAATGCAATTGTTGATCGGGACGTAAACTTGCAAACTGCTTTTCTTCGTCATCTGGCGCTCCAATTTGTGCCATTGGTCCATATTTCCCTAATCGAACTAAAATTGTTCTTCCAGTTTCAGGATGTTCGCCTAAAATACGCTCCCCGCTTTCGCGTTCGGCGTTCTCCTGCACATCCTCTACATGTGGATGGAACTTTTTATAAAAATCTTGAAGCATTTCTTTCCACTGCTCTTTTCCTTCGGCAATGTCATCAAAATCTTCTTCTACTTTTGCTGTAAAGTTGTAATCAAGAATATTTCCGAAGTGATCTACCAAGAAATCATTTACAATCATTCCAATATCAGTCGGGACCAATTTCCCTTTATCACTTCCAACAGTTTCGGTCAACGTTTTATCCTTAACAGCATCTTTTGCAAGCGTCAACTGAAGGTATTTTCGCTCCACACCTTCAATGGTTCCTTTTTCAATGTAATTTCTGCTGATAATCGTAGAAATAGTTGGCGCATAAGTAGACGGACGACCAATACCCAACTCTTCCAATCGTTTTACTAAAGAGGCTTCCGTAAATCGATACGGTGGCCTTGTAAATCGCTCAGTAGCAGTAACAAAATTATTTTCCAGGTCATCACCTTTGGCTAATTTAGGCAACATACCATCTTTTTCTTCGTCTTCAGCATCGGTACCTTCTAAATATACTTTAAGGAAACCGTCAAATTTTATCATTTCACCATTAGCAGTGAATTGCTCTGAAACTTTTTCCCTCCCAAGTACGTCAATTTTTACATTGGTACGCTCCAATTGCGCATCACTCATCTGTGAAGCGATGGTACGTTTCCAAATTAAATCGTACAGACGTTCTTGATCGCGATCTCCATTAATAGAATGCTTTGCCATTTCAGTAGGACGAATGGCTTCGTGTGCTTCTTGTGCCCCTTTAGACTTTCCTTTATAATTACGTGGTTTGCTGTATTTATCGCCATAAGCAGAACCAATTTCCTTTTCGGCTGCTTTTTTAGCATCGTTGGAAAGATTAACGCTGTCGGTACGCATATAAGTTATTAAACCGGCTTCGTACAACCGTTGCGCAATCGTCATAGTCTTCCCTACTGAAAAATATAATTTTCTCGCTGCTTCCTGTTGGAGGGTCGATGTTGTAAATGGTGGTGCAGGTGATTTTTTAGCTGGTTTTTTAGTTAAATCGGCTATTTTATAATCGGCACCTATATTTTTGTGAAGAAACGCTCTCGCTTCTTTTTCCGTTTCAAAGTTCTTCGGAATTTTTGCTTTAAACGAACTACCATCTTCCGTTTTAAATTCGGCATCCACTCGATACGAAGCAACTGGGCTAAACGCTTCAATATCGCGTTCACGCTCTACAATCAATCGAACAGCAACACTTTGCACTCTTCCTGCAGAAAGCCCACCTTTTACTTTTCGCCATAAAACAGGCGAAAGCTCATACCCAACCAAACGGTCTAAAATTCGACGCGCCTGCTGGGCGTTAACAAGGTTAAAATCTATTTTTCGAGGGTTTTCAATTGCTTTTAAGATGGCCGTTTTGGTAATCTCGTGAAAAACAATCCGTTTTGTTTTTTCGTCTTTAAGGTCTAGTTCTTCGGCCAAGTGCCATGCTATCGCTTCTCCTTCCCGGTCCTCATCACTCGCTAACCATACAGTTTCGGCATTTTTAGCTAATTTCTTTAAATCTCTTACCAAGCTTTTTTTATCACTTGGTACTATATATTTAGGTGTGAAATCTCCTTCGGTATCTACTCCTATTTCTTTGGACGGCAGATCTGCAATGTGCCCAAAACTGGAGGCAACCTTGAAATCTTTACCAAGAAATTTTTCAATGGTTTTAGCCTTCGCGGGCGACTCTACTATCACTAAATTCTTTGCCATATTGATTTTTGTTTGGGGTACAAAAGTATGTGATTTTTTTCACTCCGTTGTTTCCCTTGTAAAATTTAGGTTTCCATTAACACGGTATAAACCAAAAAATCAAGAGATTACAACTCTAAATTTTAATGCCCTTACACTATATGATTCAATTTTTTAAACTTCGAAAGTGTTTAGTTTTAAGGCTTATATTGATGGGAACGGTTTTCTTTCTATTTCAAAACTGCCAATCGTTAGCAGACGTCCCAACCTTTTCAACCAACAATACAGTTAATGTTGTGGTCGAAATCCCCGCTGGAACAAATGCTAAAGTTGAATATAATAAAGAACTCAAAAAATTAAAAGTAGACCAACAGGACGGCAAAGACAGGATTATTGAATACCTGCCCTATCCCGGTAATTATGGTTTTATACCTTCCACCTATTCCGATCCTTCAAAAGGCGGCGATGGAGACCCATTGGATGCACTGGTTATTTCTTCAAGTTTGCTTTCCGGTTCAGTAGTGGAAACTATACCAATTGCAATATTAAAGTTAACAGATAATGGTGAACAGGATTATAAAGTAATCTGTATTCCTTCAGAAAAAAAGCTACAAACTGTCGCTGCCAACACGTTTACTGAATTTACAGAAAAATATCCCGACGCCCTTAAAATAATTGAACTTTGGTTTTCAAACTATGATACTACCAACACCATCACGATTGAAGGTTGGGGCGATGAAAAAGAAGCGCTTGCTGAAATAAATAAATCTTTAAAAAAATAGCACTCTTATATAGTTGTAGTTTCTGAAGGCAAAGGGGCATCATCAAAACCTATTGCATCTTTATACACATAATACATGGGTAAGTGCACAAAAGAGGCGGTTACAAATATTCCTACAAAACAGAGTAAAATCCCTAGTTGCGCAATGAGGCCCGAAATAATTATCAATCCAAAAATAATAAGCCAGAATTTATTCCCTAATTTAAAGCTTGCCTTAACTATTTCAGAAACTGATAACTCTGGGTTAAACGCAAAGACAACAACAAATAATTGTAGCGGTACCATTACATAAAACAATGGCAGATAACACAGCAACGTAGCTAAAACGGCAATTCCCATTGCTGCTAAAGACAAGATAAAAAGTTTGCTGAAATTACGTTTCAAAAAAACAAAATAGCCACCTGTATCCAGAGGTTTACCTGTGTCTGCTTTTTGAACCACTTTATAAAAGTGTGCAGAAATACAGTAGGTAAACACTTGTGAAACAAATACCAAAACAAATAAAAGCAGGAAATATCCAACAATTACCGGAACTGAATATTCAGTAAAAGGATTAAATTCTTGCCCATATGGCATTTGCTCAGACCTTATCATTACAGGAACCAATGGCACATATGCTAAAATCATCACTGGGATCGATATGGCAAGTGTAATTAAAACATGGACGGTACCCTCTACCCAGACCTTTTTAAAAAGGTCAAAACTTTTCGATAATATATCGCCAAAATCCAAGTTAGGGGCTTGTGCAATTTTTTGAAATATAGAATGCTCCATTTTTTTTGATTGGTTTAGTTAATTACACTGTAAATTTATGAAAAAGAAATCTGCCATTTTGGCACGAACAGGTTTTTAATTGTATCTTTGCCAATCCAATTGTTTCTTACAACAATTCATATTATTTAGACTGAACTATGGAAGAGAAAATTATTGACGAAAATAAACAAGGCGAAACACTAATATTAGAACCAAAAAAAGAAAACGGCCGTAAGCTATATATTGAAAGCTACGGTTGTCAAATGAATTTTAGTGACAGTGAAATTGTAGCTTCTATTCTTGCCAAAGAAGGGTTCAATACAACTCAGAAAATGGAAGAAGCCGACTTGGTTTTGGTGAACACCTGCTCCATTCGTGATAAGGCAGAACAAACTGTTAGAAAACGCCTGGAAAAATACAATGCCGTAAAACGCGAAAACCCAGGCATGAAAGTGGGTGTATTAGGCTGTATGGCCGAACGTCTTAAAAGTAAATTTCTGGAAGAAGAAAAAATTGTGGATATGGTGGTAGGCCCTGATGCCTACAAAGACCTTCCTAATTTAATTGAAGAAGTAGAGGCAGGTCGTGATGCTGTAAACGTAATTTTAAGTAAAGAAGAAACCTATGGCGATGTTGCCCCAGTACGTTTGGGCAGTAATGGCGTTACAGCTTTAGTGAGCATTACCAGAGGGTGTGACAATATGTGTACATTCTGCGTTGTTCCCTTTACTCGAGGACGCGAACGTAGCCGTGACCCACAAAGCATTGTAGCTGAAGTAAACGATTTAGCTGAAAAAGGCTACAAAGAAATTACATTGTTAGGTCAAAACGTAGATAGTTACCTATGGTACGGCGGTGGATTGAAAAAAGATTTCAAAGATGCAACCGACATGCAAAAAGCAACAGCCACCAACTTTGCTGGTTTATTAGAACTGGTCGCAACGGCACAGCCTAAAATGCGTGTGCGCTTTTCAACTAGCAACCCGCAAGATATGACTGAAGATGTATTGCACAGTATGGTAAAACATAAAAATATCTGTAACCATATTCACTTACCCGTACAAAGTGGAAGTACCCGTATTTTAAAGGAAATGAATCGTCAGCATACCCGTGAAGAGTATATTGAGTTAATAGATACCATCCGTGAAATTATTCCAGATTGTTATATATCGCAAGATTTGATAATCGGTTTTCCTACTGAAACGGAACAAGACCATCAAGACACGTTAACATTAATGGAATATGTAAAATATAATTTTGGTTATATGTTTAAATATTCCGAACGCCCAGGTACTATGGCTGCTCGCAAACTGGAAGACGATGTGCCTGAAGAAACAAAAAAATGCAGGTTGACCGAAATTGTGAACTTACAGCAACAGCACAGCGCGTACCGGACGAAACAATTTTTAGGTAAAACAGTAGAAGTATTGATTGAAAAGGAATCCAAAAAAAGTGATAAAGAGTGGAGCGGACGGACGCAGCATAACACGGTGGCTGTTTTCCCGAAAGAACACTATAAAGTAGGTGATTTTGTGAATGTAAAAGTGAATGATTGTACTACGGCTACCTTAATTGGAGAAGCTGTGGGGTATTCAGAAAATAATTAAGAGGCATCTATGGAAAGTATACAAGCAACAAAACAGCGGTTCGGGATTATTGGGGATGACCCAAAACTAAACCGCGCCATAGAAAAAGCCATTCAAGTAGCTCCGACTGATATTTCAGTACTAGTAACCGGTGAAAGCGGTGTAGGTAAAGAAAGTATACCAAAAATAATTCATGCCCTTTCACACAGAAAACACGGAAAATACATTGCTGTAAACTGTGGTGCCATCCCAGAAGGGACGATAGACAGCGAATTATTTGGTCACGAAAAAGGAGCATTTACCGGAGCAACAGCAACCCGTAGCGGTTATTTTGAAGTTGCCGATGGCGGAACCATTTTTTTAGATGAAGTTGGCGAACTTCCCCTACCTACACAAGTACGATTGTTACGAGTATTGGAAAACGGAGAGTTTTTAAAAGTTGGGTCTTCCAAAATACAAAAAACAGATGTTCGTATTGTAGCTGCCACCAACGTAAAAATGGTTGAAGCCATTCAAAAAGAAAAGTTCAGAGAAGATCTTTATTATCGTTTAAGTACTGTAGAAATCAATATTCCGCCACTCCGCGAACGAAAAGAAGACATTCATTTGTTGTTTAGAAAATTTGCTTCAGATTTTGCTCAAAAATATAAAATGCCAACAGTTCGTTTAGATGATGATGCCGTACAGTTGTTATTAAAATATAGATGGGGCGGAAACATTAGACAGCTTCGTAATATCGCCGAGCAAATTTCAGTATTGGAGCAGGAGCGTTCTATTACGCATGAAACATTAAAAAACTACCTGCCCGATGTGGGCAGCAATCTACCTGCCATTATCAGCAGTAAAAAACAGGAAAGCAGTTTCAGCAATGAGCGCGAAATATTATACAAAGTATTGTTCGATATGCAGCGCGATGTGAACGACCTTAAAAAATTGACGTTGGAACTGATGAAAAGCGGTAATGCCAGCAAAGTAAAAGAAGAAAACTCATCATTAATCAATAAAATTTATGATGAAGACAACAACCACGAAGAACATTTAGCTTCCATTGTAGAAGATGACGATGAAGACGCTTCAGATGTAGAAGTATTGGGGATTCCTTCAAAAGCTTCTGAAAATGACTCTGAAGAAAGCAAACGAAGTGACAAGTATGATTTTGCTGAAGAAATTCAGGAAGAAGAAAGTCTCTCCCTTCAAGATAAAGAGTTAGAACTCATTAAAAAATCTTTAGAAAAATACGGCGGAAAACGAAAAGATGCTGCTGAAGAATTAGGAATTTCAGAACGTACACTTTACAGAAAAATTAAGCAGTATAACTTATAATCAAAGTAGCCCCTTTTAACATGAAAAAATTGAAGCAATTCTTATTGATTATAGTAGTTGCAGTCTTGTTGCAAGGTTGCGGTGCATATTCGTTCACTGGTGCTGATATTGACTATTCGCAAACCAAAACCTTTCAGGTAAACTTATTTCAAAATAACGCACCAATTGTAGAGCCGGGAATTGCTCGTGATTTTACCATTCAGCTGCAAGACCTATTATTAAACCAAACAAGTCTAGACCTAGTAAACAGCAACGGCGATTTGGCGTATGAAGGTGAAATTGTAGAATATTACATCGCCCCTATCACAGCGACTTCGCAAAGTACTGCTGCACAAAACCGATTGACAGTTGCCGTTAATGTTCGTTTCTACAACTCTAATGACGAAGAAAAAGATTTTGAACAGCGGTTTTCTTTTTACTTTGATTACGATGGTGCCGCTCAATTAACGGGAACAGCACTTGACGATGCCCTCAACGTAATTTTTGAACGCATTACCCAAGATATTTTTAATAAATCGCTCGCAAACTGGTAATATTTTGAATACAAAAAACTATACCGATTTACTTTCAAAACCTCAACATTTAGATAAAGAGGCTATGGAGCAATTAGATATGGTAATCAAAAAATACCCTTATTTTCAGAGCGCTAGGGCATTGCAATTAAAGGCCCTTAAAAGTCAGAACAGTTTTTTATACAACGATGCTTTAAAGGTTACTGCCGCTTATACCACAGACCGTGATATTTTGTTCGAATTTATTACTTCGGAAACATTTGCTCAAAATGAAATTTCGCAGTTAATTCAACAACACGATTCTTCTGTAAATGAAATTGAAGTAGTTTCAGAAAATATTTCGGAACAAACAGCTATTGAGCTGGACAACCAGATGAAGGCGGAAATGAAAAAGGCTGAAGCAATTTTAAACCCAGATCTTTTTGAACGAAAACAAGGGTCTGTAGAACAATTGGCAGGTTCAACTTCAGAACGAGGAAAAGTAGATTCTAAAACTGAAAAAACTGAAGCAGAAGAAACGCTGGAAATAGACAAGCCCCTTGATTTTACTAAAAAGGATACACATTCTTTCAGTGAATGGTTAAAACTGACTAAAGCAAACCCAATTGATAGGTCTAAAACTGAAGAAAGACCAGTTCGTTCAAAAGAAGATGAAGAGGCTTTTTCAGAAGAAATTGATCAAGAAAATCGTTCTTCAGATCAAGAACGCAAGTTTAAAATGATTGAAAAGTTCATTCAGGAAAAACCAAAAATTAAACCTGCCGAACAACAAACCACTAAAGCAAACCTAGCAAAACCCTATACCCAGACGCCAGACGCTTTAATGACAGAGACATTGGCGAAAGTTTATTTGCAACAAAAAAATTATAAAAAAGCCATTCAAGCATATAAAATATTAATTTTGAAAAATCCCGAAAAAAGTGGTTTCTTTGCAGACCAAATTCGTGCAATCGAAAAAATAATAGATACACAATAATATGAGTACGTTTACAATATTCTTAGTTTTAATCATTTTTGTCGCCTTTTTATTGGTGGTAGTAGTAATGGTACAAAATCCTAAAGGAGGCGGATTGTCTTCTACCTTTGGCGGTGGCGGTGGCCAGCAAATGGGAGGTGTTAAAAAAACAACCGACTTTTTAGATAAGAGTACTTGGACATTGGCCATTGTATTGTTAGCTTTAATCCTATTAAGCAACATCCCAATTATGGGAGGAAGTGGCGCTGTACCAACAGACACCTTTGGTGATGAAGCCATTGAAACTCCAATGTTAGACCCAACAGATACAGATAGTAGTACAGATACTACAGGACAAGGAAACTAAAAACGTTCCTTTTTTAAAACATTCTAAATGCCAGCTTGTCATAAGCTGGCATTTTTTGTTTCAATGTGTCAGTTTAAAGGCAGTGGCACAATTTCTGCCTATTAGAAAGTGACTTTAAAACACAATATTAACAATATAAAATATAATTGAAAATGGCAGTAAAGATTCAACCACTTTCAGATCGCGTTTTGGTAGAGCCACAAGAAGCAGAAACTAAAACCGCAAGCGGAATTATCATTCCAGATTCAGCTAAAGAAAAGCCACAAAAAGGAACTGTGGTAGCAGTAGGAAAAGGTAAAAAAGACCATGAAATGACTGTAAAAAACGGAGATACTGTTTTATACGGAAAATACTCTGGCACCGAATTAAAATTTGAAGGTAAAGATTACCTCATCATGCGTGAGGATGACATTCTTGCAATTATTTAAAGATGTTTTTTCAGAAAAAAGTTTAACAAATACGGCTTCCTTTTAAGGAAGTTTAAAATTCAAAGATTTTTAACATGGCAAAAGATATAAAATTTGATGTAGAAGCACGTGACGCAATCAAGCGTGGTGTAGATGCATTAGCAAACGCAGTAAAAGTAACATTAGGACCAAAAGGTCGTAACGTAATAATTAGTAAATCATTTGGCGCACCACAAGTAACTAAAGATGGTGTATCAGTAGCTAAAGAAATTGAGCTAGAAGATGCCCTTGAAAACATGGGAGCTCAAATGGTAAAAGAAGTAGCTTCAAAAACCAATGATCTTGCAGGTGATGGTACAACAACCGCAACTGTTTTAGCACAAGCTATCGTAAAAGAAGGACTTAAAAACGTTGCTGCCGGTGCAAACCCAATGGAACTTAAAAAAGGAATTGACAAAGCTGTTGAAGCAATTGTTGCAGACCTTGAGAAACAAACCACTAAAGTTGGTAATTCTTCAGATAAAATAAAGCAAGTTGCATCTATTTCGGCTAATAACGATGAGCAAATTGGTGATTTAATTGCCAAGGCTTTCGGTAAAGTTGGTAAAGAAGGTGTAATCACTGTTGAAGAAGCAAAAGGAACCGAAACATATGTTGACGTTGTAGAAGGAATGCAGTTTGATCGTGGTTTCTTGTCACCTTACTTCGTGACGGACAGCGAAAAAATGCAAACGGAATTGGAAAATCCAATGATTCTTCTTTTTGATAAGAAAATCACAAACATGAAGGATTTACTTCCTGTATTGGAACCAGTTGCACAACAAGGAAAGCCTTTATTAATCATTGCTGAAGATGTAGAAGGCGAGGCATTAGCTACTTTAGTAGTTAACAAATTGCGCGGAAGTCTTAAAATCGCTGCTGTTAAAGCACCAGGATTTGGAGACCGCAGAAAAGCAATGTTAGAAGACATCGCAATCTTAACTGGAGGAACTGTGATTAGCGAAGAACGTGGTTTCACACTTGAAAACGCTACAGTTGATATGTTAGGTTCTGCTGAAAACGTAACAATCGATAAGGACAACACAACAATTGTAAATGGTGCCGGAAACAAAAGCGACATCAAAGCAAGAGTTGGTCAAATAAAAGCTCAGATTGAAACGACAACGAGCGATTACGACAAAGAAAAGTTACAAGAACGTTTGGCTAAATTAGCTGGCGGTGTAGCTGTATTGTATGTAGGTGCTGCTTCTGAGGTAGAAATGAAAGAGAAGAAAGACCGTGTAGATGATGCACTTCACGCAACTCGTGCAGCTGTGGAAGAAGGTATTGTTGCCGGTGGTGGTGTAGCATTTGTTCGCGCACTTAAAAAACTTGAAAAATTAACTACGGAAACGTTAGACGAGTCAACAGGTATTCAAATAGTTTCAAAAGCTATTGAAGCCCCTTTACGTACTATCGTCGAAAATGCTGGTGGTGAAGGTTCTGTAGTGATTAACAAAGTACTTGAAGGTAAGAAAAACTTTGGGTACGACGCTAAAAGCGAAGCGTATGTAGATATGCTAAAAGCTGGGATAATTGACCCTAAGAAAGTAACACGTATCGCATTAGAGAACGCAGCATCTGTAGCTGGAATGATCCTAACTACCGAATGTGCTTTAGTTGATATTAAAGATGACAACGACGGCGGTGGCGGAATGCCTCCAATGGGCGGCGGAATGCCAGGTATGATGTAATGGCGAAAGTCATTTATAACAAAAGGCCTTCAGTTTAAAACTGGAGGCCTTTCTCTTTTTTCTATATCCTCTATTTTGTTTTTCCTTTTCTTAAAAATATAAAAAACCACCTTTTTTAAGGGTGGCCTCTCCTCTTTAAGTTTTGATATAAAGGTTTATCCGAAATAAACCATCCACAAATTACTTCTTCTTAGCAGCAGTCTGTGGCGCCTTTTTAGCCTGTTGTTTAGGCTGTGCCTTTGCAGGCATTGGCTTACTGTTTGACTTTTGTTGTCCCATAATATTCTAATTTAAGAACACAGTAAATGTACATCGGAAAACGATTCGTGATACTTCGTTAGCTAAAATTTAACTAAACAATTTTGTAGTTTTTTTCTGCTTAAAAAATCTTTTAAAGCATCAAAAACTTCACTAATAAACCTCCGGCAAGCCAAATATAGCAGAAGAGCGCTGCAAACTTTAAAACAGATTCCAAAACTTGGCTTTTGGGTGCCATTTCAGACATATTATAATCAACATTTTTATGTTTAAAAAACCCAAAATACACCAAAAACCCTGAAATAAGTAAAAAAGCAATATTCAGAAAAAAAGTGTAATTAACTTTAAAATACTCACTGTCAGAAATAGTAACTTGAGAAGGATTGGGTAATATACTGAACAAATCAAAAGAATAATGCAACAGCAATGAAGCCCCTATTAACGCTGTAAAAAGTAGAAAAAGAATAAAAAGAGACATTTTCCATCCGTAGTATTTAGCGTTAATTCTCAAAACTGGAAAAACCACAAGATCGCTAAATATAAACGCCATTACGCCTGCAAAACTAACTCCTTTGCCAAACAGTAAAGCCGCCAATGGAATATTGCCCATGGAACCAATAAACGTTAAAAAAGCGGCTACTGGCCCAACAATGATATGCTCTAGAATTTCAAAAAAAGTAAAATCTGTGTTTCCTTGTCCGCTATTGATAAACAATGTCTGAAAAAATGAATCGGGTACAAAAGCGGCTACAATTCCGGCGATGGTAAAGCCAACCGTAACGTCTTTCCAAACCATTTGCCATTCCATCTTATATTGACGAGAGACTTTTGCCCAGCCTTCAGAAGATTTCATTTTCTCTTTCCAGGTTGTAGATTGATCCATTTCGTCATCATCTTGATCTTTGAGTTTTTTTCGGGCTTTTTCTATTAATTTCTTTGGATTGATAATCCTAATCAGCAACCAAGCGATTACTATAAGTAGAACTCCACCAACATATTCGCCCACTACAAATTGCCATCCTAAAAAGATAGAAATGATAATTCCTAATTCAATAACCAAGTTGGTAGAAGCTAGAAGGAACGCAATAGAAGAAATAAAACTGGCTCCTTTTTTAAATAGCGATTTAGTACTTGCTAACGCAGCAAAACTGCAAGAGCTACTTATAAAGCCAAAAAAAGTGCCCAAAAGGACACTCTTAGACTCTTCTTTACCCATGGTTTTTTGCATCCGCTTTTCGGTTACAAAAACCTGAATCATACTACTTATAACATATCCTAAAACAAAAGCCCAAAGCGCCATCCAAAAGAAACCTGCACTTGTATATGCCGCCTCTCCCCATTGTTTTAAAAATGAATTCATATTAAGATTTCTTATTCCTCTTCAGCAGTAGTTTTATATTCATAAATAGTTAAACTACTTGCCAAGTAATTTAATATGTAAAGATTTTCATTTCGTAAATAAGCATCAGAAGGGCTTTTAATATCTTTTGAGAGTTCCTGTAATAAATCACCTTGATGATTATAAACTAAGACCCTATCATTTTCAAAATCGGTTACAAAAAGCTCTTTTTCTGAAACAAACAGCCCCATCGAAACATTCATATTTTCTTTCTCACCTATTGTGTTAAGTAGCTCTCCTTTTTTGTTATAAACCTGTACTCTATTGTTGTATCCATCGGCCACCCATATGGTATCTTTGGTTATTTGCACATCTGTAGGTTGATTTAATGCATTATTTTTTGTGGCATTTTCACCTATATGAACCCAGTTTTCGCCATCTTCAGTAAAAAGCACTTGATTCCCTTTAAAATAGGAAACCGCCATTTGATTTTCAAATACTGCAACACCAGAAGGCCCAGCCAACGAATCACTCACGGGTATAATAGATCGATCTACACCTGAAGTAATTTTAACCTGATTTGCGTTGAATTCTGGAACAAACAAATATTTACCATCAGTTGCTATATGCATAGGGCGGTTAAAGGAATCTAAAATGCGTATCGAATCGTTATTTTCAGCAATCGATACAATCCGGTTACCGACACCGTCGCTTATCCATAGTGTATTGCTTATTTCTGCAATTCCCATTGGACTAACACCTTCTAATTGAACAGTCTTTAAAGGTTGCCAACTCTCCTTATTTTCTTTTTTGGGGCTTGAGCACGCTATTAAACTAAATACAATAAGTAGCGTTGCGCATATTTTTCTCATAATTGATTTTTTTTCTAAAAAGTAAAGAAAAATTTTAGGGTATAATCCTAAAATTAATCCTTTTAGAAGTTTGTATTATTAATAAGCTCTACTGTATTTCAGCATCAACACGTCCACATTTTAGCATTTTATCACCAAAATACGGATTCATTATATCCTTGCTTTCACTTAACCAATAAGCCCCTTTGTTATTGAATGCCATAGGGCAGTATTGCTTGTAGATAGTTCCTGAAGATAGAGCATCTTCCATCATCTTTTCAACTTCAGTGGTAACAGTCACAAAAGCAGTGCGTTGTTCTTTAATGTCATCGCTTTCAACAATATTTTGAGCAGCTTGCAATGCTACATCCTCTACCCCAACATTGGCAAAAGCAGTCATTAATTTTAATGCTTCTTGAGATGCTTTTTTGGCATTTGTATTAACTAATGCTGTTTTTAACTGTATGTATTGTTTAAATACACTAGCTGTTTTTTTATCTTTAAATTCGGCATTGGTTTTAGCTGCTGTGTATGTTTCACTTTCAGCTTTTGTATTAACTGTTTTAATTTCTGGTTCGGTTTTTTTCTTTTTGTCTGCACAAGAGGCCAATGTGATTACCACCAATAATATGGATAGGAATATGTTTTTTTTCATGACTATTTTCTTCAAAATTAATTTTTTCAAAGATACAAAATTGCTTTATGCTTTTTTCTGAAAATAGAATGCAGGTAACAAAATCAATAAAAATAATGGTTGGATTAAAAAACGACGTACATAAAAAAGGGTTAAATAACTCCCTTCTTTATAATTAAAGATTAATAACAGGTAAGACGCTAATAGAAGAAGAAATAAAATAAGGTACAAAATGGCCGAAAGTTTAATTATTTCAACTTTTTTGAAAATCAGCCACAGTAAAGCCAATGAAAAAATAGTATTTAGTATATATCTAAACCCTATGCTCAATATTAAATTAAAAGTATCAAGGCTTGGAAGGGTTTGATCAGCATAATCTGATTTAAAAAAGCCAATAAGAGGATCGTAAAAAAGGTCTTCTTCAAAAAAACGCACTCCTATTAATGCAACAAGCACTAACAATATACTAATTATGGTGACTATTTTATTCATTGCTCTTTTTAGGTTTCACCTTAAGATTACGCACCCAAAATAACCACAACAGAAAGACCATTCCGTAAATAATTGCTGGAAAAACAATTTGATGTAAAAAATCAGTGTATTCAGGGTAATGGTATAAAGCAATGGTCAATAAGGCAATTCGTAAAATATTGACAGCATAAATTAGAGCGATCCCAGCAAAAATATATAGCACTGTTTTTTTAAATCGTTCAGCAAAAGATATAATGAATGCGACAAATAGTATAATAATACTTATTGCATTGCAGCCTTCGACAACACGAGCCAAATAAACATCATTTATGTACAATCTCATAAAAGGTCCTACCGAATCCGGTTTTACTGCACCACTATAACCTAGCGCCTGTATTACTTCATTGCTTTGTTTTGCAACCAAATTGGTAAAAAAGTCAGGGTAATACAATCCAACTTCAGAATATTTTAAATATAATGAATACAAGAATGTTAAAAGCAAATAGGTGCCTAAAAACAGGAGTATAAACCGAAGTACGGTCTTATATTTTACAAACAGATTTTTCAAAAAAATTATAAATTTTAACAAAAATACAGCATTTGTATTTGGCGTTTGTATTGGTTTTAAAATACTTTTACTTAAAATAAACAACTATGCCTTTTGATGCTTTAAAACCCAAAGTAAACACAATTTTAGCAAACGACAAGGAAAGCGTAAAACAACGCCTTAATGAAGTTTGTGAACTATTGCAAACTTCATTAGGATATTACGATTGGGTTGGCTTCTATTTTGCCAATCACGAGCAAAAAACCCTACATTTAGAAGCTTTTGCAGGTGAGGCTACAGACCACGTGGTAATTCCTTTTGGCAAAGGCATTTGCGGTCAAGTAGCAGAATCAAACTCCAACTTTGTCGTTGCTGATGTTAAGGCTCAAAACAATTATATAGCTTGCAGTATGTACGTAAAAGCTGAAATTGTAATCCCACTTTTTAAAGACGGAAAAAACATTGGCCAGATTGACATCGACTCACACACAGAAGACCCTTTTTCTCCAGAAGATGAACGGTTTTTAGAATGGGTAAACCAACAAGTTGCTGAAATTCTTTAATTTCAACTATTAGAATTACCCCATTTGGTTTCTAATCATTTTCTAGCAAGCCATTAATCGCTTCTTTTTTATTTCACACCATTTATTCTTAGTTAAAAGATGGTTTTAGTAGTCTTTTGTACCATTTCTACGCCATGCATTTTAATCATTCCACAATTTTTTTAAAAGGTATTACAGCAGACACTTACAACTGTTTAAATTTCAGAACTTTAATAATTTATTACTATATTTATTAGAGAATGCAAAGTTTGATCAACAGGTTATACTCTCATTAAATTTACTTGATTATGAAAGTTCTAAAAATCACTCAACGACTATTCCCCTTATTACTAATTTCCCTTCTTTTGATGAGTTTCAGCGGTCTGGCTCAAAATAATTACAGCAAGCATTACCATTATATTACTGATAGTGAAAATGCTGATATTGAAATACGGGTAGGCGACATTGACAATCTTGGCTTTGGTTGGCCAGAGGGATTCGACCCATTTTGTGGCAAAAACACAAGTAAACATCGATATCCCTGGGATATTGACCCTAAAGACCCAGCAGGTACCGACAGGGTAATCCTTGGAAGCAGTTACAAAGGCACGGGCAGAAAAGATGGGTATGCAGCTAGAACCAAAAGACCAGATAATGCTCCAACTCCAATTAAAATAGATTATAAAAAGGTGGAACTTCCCATAAAAAATGTGATGATCCAACTTTTTGCAGATGATTTTCAAGCGCCAGTATGGAAATCATCTTTCCAGTTTTCGGTGGACGGAAAACGACTTCCTTATGTTGAAGAAATCCTCAACTCCCTAAAACAAACGGGACCTATTGGAAAATTGGTAAACCTCGGTATTCTATCCGAAGACCTAGAGTTATTTGCCGATGGAAAAGTTGAAATTCTCATTGACGACCCTTTAACGGGCGTAGGCGATGGTTTTGCGATAGACTTTGTAAACCTGCTCATCAACCCCAAAGGCAACTATGAATGTACTGGAACTATTTACGGTGTGGTCATGGACGAACAACGTAACCCAATAAGTGATGCATCAGTAAATACAAACGCATTTGCAGAAACGTTAAGTGATAAGGATGGAAATTTTCAATTTCAGGATATCCCTGTAGGGCTTATTGCCGTCAATGCCAGTAAAAAAGGGTATGAATCGGCTAGTATTGTGGTAGAGTTAAATAAAGATGATAAAAAAAAGGTTGAAATTACACTGAAATCGAAAAAGGAATCTGGCAATTTCATGAAAGAACAACTTGACAAAAAAGGATTCGTGGATCTCTATGGAATTTATTTCGATACTAATAAAGATGTACCCAAACCTGAATCAAAACCTACTTTAGATGCATTAATTAAACTACTAAATGAAAACCCAGAAATATCATTATCTGTTATAGGACATACAGATTCTGATGGAAGTGAATCCTCAAATCAAGATCTATCCAACAGAAGATCTAAATCTATTGTTAGACTATTAATTTCTGAAGGAATTGACTCAAAAAGACTTAAAGCTTTAGGAAAAGGTGAGAAAGCTCCTATAGCAAGTAATAAAACCGAAACTGGAAAAGCATTAAACCGAAGAGTGGAAATTAAAAAGAATTAGTTTTAAAACATCACTACATCCCTGTTCTAATTGCCTCAACAGGGTCTAATTTTGAAGCTGAAATAGCAGGAAGTATTCCTGAAATAAGCCCAATTATAGCAGAAATGGCTGTGCCAATAAACATATTCCAAGGTGACAATACAAACTCAAAATCACCTGTAAATTGTGAAGCTAAGATTGAAACTATAAAGACTAAGAAAAGCCCTATTAACCCTCCTATCACCGCTAAAATAACCGCCTCGAACAAAAATTGAAGCAAAATAAACCGGTTTTTCGCACCCAATGATTTTTGAATTCCAATTAAATTGGTCCGTTCCTTTACGCTTACAAACATAATATTGGCAATACCAAAACCACCTACTAATAGGGAAAACCCACTAATTACTAAACCGATTACGTTCATTTGTCCAGTTATATTATCAATCATATCGGCAAACCCTTGTAATTGATTTACAAAAAACGTACTTACACTATCGGGCTTTAACCCTCTTTTTAATCGCAGTTTTTGTTCTAACAAAGCAATAAACTCCTCGTTATCAATATCTTTTTGGGGCTTAATTACAATTTGTGGAAACGTATTTTTATTGTTGTCACCATAAATTCGCCTCACAATATTCACGGGCATCCAAATGGATGTATCCTTTGAGCCTCCAAACAATCCAGCCCCTTCTTTTTCCAAAACCCCAATTACCGTAAATTTTCGACCATAAACCCTTACTTGTTTCCCAATGGCGCGTTCACTCCCGTTAAATAATTTTTGGGCAATTTCGTAACCTATAACCAAAACTGGAGAGCCACTATTAGATTCTGATCCATTGAAAAACCGTCCAGTATCTAATTGCAATGATTCAATGTAGTAATAACTTTCTGTAACGGCGCCAATTGGCACATCGCTAATTTGGTTATCACCATATTTTATCGTTTCGTTAGGTACGTTTAGAGTGTAAGTTGCATAATCAAGATTAGGCACATTACTTTCTAAATATTGATATTCTTCAAATGTTACCATAGGAAATTGATCTCGTTTCCAACGTGGAACATCTGTTGGGCCAAAAGAAAAGTGAGAAAGAATAATTGTGCTTTTATCTAACGAGCTGATATTTCCCTCAATTTCTTTTTTAAGAGAATCTACTGCAGCTAAAACGGCAATAATTGAGAATATTCCAATAGTCACACCAACTAATGACAAAAAAGTCCGTAGTTTATTATTTTTTAATGCATTGACGGCAAAAGCAAAACTTTCTTTTAAAACACGTAAGTAAACCAGCATTCTTTTTCAGAAATTAATTAGTAAAAGACAAATAAATACCCCTGTTTAGTATTAGGAACAACCCCAATACTTTAAAAAATACAAGGTATCAAAATAATTCAAAAAAATATTCAATAACATAGGACGGTTTCTATGTCATATTGTTACAATTTTATATGTAATTATGTACTTTTGCCCCTTAAATTTCAATCCATGGGCGACACAAAAAAAATCACTTCTGCATTAATTTCGGTATTTCATAAAGATGGGCTGGCACCTATAGTTAAAGAACTTAACAAACTAGGGGTTACCATCTATTCTACCGGAGGAACACAAAAATTTATTAACGATTTAGGAATCAATGTTATTCCTGTTGAGGAAGTGACCGACTACCCTTCAATATTAGGAGGTCGTGTTAAAACTTTGCACCCAAAAGTTTTCGGCGGTATTTTAAACCGACAAGACAATGATAGTGATGTAGCCGAAATGGAAGAATACAACATTCCACAGTTGGATTTGGTAATTGTAGATTTATACCCTTTTGAAAAAACTGTCGCTTCTGGTGCTTCGGAACAAGATATCGTTGAAAAAATCGATATCGGTGGCATTTCCTTAATTCGCGCAGCTGCTAAAAATTTCAAGGATACCTTATGTGTTTCTTCTATGGAAGATTACGAAGAAGTATTGCAAATTATTTCAGAAAATGAAGGTTCCGTTTCTTTACAGGACCGAAAGAAGTTCGCTGCCAAATCATTTAATATTTCATCGCACTACGATTCAGCAATCTTCAATTATTTTAATGCTGAAACTAAAACACCAACTTTAAAAATAAGTGAAGCAAAAGGTAAAGAGCTTCGCTACGGTGAAAACCCACACCAAAAAGGCTTTTTCTTTGGTGATTTTGATGCCATTTTTGACAAATTGCACGGAAAAGAATTAAGTTACAATAATCTACTAGATGTAGATGCTGCTGTTAATTTAATGGCTGAATTTACAAACGAGGCCCCAGCCTTTGCTGTATTAAAACACAACAACGCCTGCGGAATTGCGCAACGAGACACTGTGAAAAAAGCATATCTGGATGCCTTGGCCGGTGACCCAGTTTCAGCTTTTGGAGGAATTTTAATCAGTAATACGGAAATTGACGAAGCGACTGCCGAAGAAGTTCATAAACTATTTTGTGAAGTAGTTATCGCGCCTTCTTTTTCAGAAAAAGCGTTAGAAATCCTGAAAGGAAAAAAGAATCGAATTTTATTAGTTCAGAAAGAAACAAAACTTCCTTCAACACAGGTGAGAACTAGTCTTAATGGTTATTTAGTTCAAGATAAGGACAACAAAACAGATTCTAAAGAAGAATTAACCTACAAGACCAACAATAAACCATCCAATAGTGAGTTAGAAGACTTGATGTTTGCTTCAAAAATATGCAAACACACCAAGAGTAACACGATTGTTTTAGCCAAAAATAAACAGTTGTGTGCTAGCGGAACAGGACAAACGTCTCGTGTAGATGCGTTACGCCAAGCTATTGAAAAAGCCAACAACTTTAAATTTAATTTAGATGGAGCTGTTATGGCCAGTGATGCTTTTTTCCCGTTTCCAGATTGTGTAGAAATAGCAGACAATGCCGGAATAACAAGCGTAATTCAACCGGGAGGCTCTATAAAAGACGAGCTTAGCATTGATTATTGCAATGAAAATGAAATGTCCATGGTATTTACCGGCACACGTCATTTTAAACACTAAAAATGTTACATTTGTGAATAGCAGTAGCTTATCACGTATAATTTCAATACCACCAAAATAAAATATGGGATTTTTTGATTTCTTAACGGAAGAAATAGCCATCGATTTAGGGACCGCAAACACCCTGATCATTCACAACGACAAGGTTGTTGTAGATGCGCCTTCCATTGTTGCACGCGACCGTTCTACCGGGAAAATTATTGCCGTTGGGCGTGAAGCCAGCATGATGCAAGGTAAAACGCACGAAAACATTAAAACAATACGTCCACTTAAAGATGGTGTAATTGCCGATTTTGATGCCAGTGAAAAAATGATCAATATGTTCATTAAAGACATTCCGGCATTAAAAAAGAAATGGCTTACGCCTTCACTGCGAATGGTAATTTGTATTCCTAGTGGAATTACAGAAGTGGAAATGCGAGCGGTGAAAGAAAGTGCCGAACGGGTAAATGGAAAAGAGGTATATCTTATTCACGAGCCTATGGCAGCAGCGATTGGTATTGGCGTGGATATTATGCAACCAAAAGGAAATATGGTGGTCGATATAGGAGGTGGTACTACCGAGATTGCCGTAATTGCTTTAGGTGGAATTGTTTGTGATAAATCCATAAAGATTGCAGGTGATGTGTTTACTAACGACATCATCTATTACATGCGAACCCAACATAACTTGTATGTGGGAGAACGCACTGCTGAAAAAATTAAAATCCAAATAGGTGCTGCTACCGAAGATCTTGAATTGCCACCAGAAGAAATGTCGGTTCAAGGACGTGACCTTCTTACTGGGAAACCAAAACAAGTTCAAACCTCTTTTAGAGAAATAGCAAAAGCACTGGATAAATCTATTCTTCGTATTGAAGATGCTGTAATGGAGACGTTATCGCAGACCCCTCCAGAATTAGCTGCCGATATTTACAATACTGGTATTTATTTAGCTGGTGGTGGCTCTATGCTTCGAGGCCTTGACAAGCGGTTGTCTCAAAAAACAGATCTTCCTGTTTATATTGCTGAAGACCCGTTAAGAGCTGTAGTTAGAGGTACAGGTATTTGCTTAAAAAACCTAAATAAATATAAAAGTGTATTGATAAAATAGGAGTTAACCCGTCATGCAACAGATTATCTTTTTCTTTATACGGAATAAAAATTTCCTGTTGTTTGGTCTTTTGTTCCTGTTTTCAATCTATCTCACGGTACAGACCCATTCCTACCACAACGGAAAGTATGTAAGCTCTGCTAATTTTTTTAGTGGAAATGTTTTTAGTGCAAAAAGTAATGTTACCGGCTATTTTGGGCTTGAAGATGAAAATAAACGTTTAATAGAAGAAAACATTCACCTTAGAAAGCAGCTAGAGAACATAAAAAGCACTGCTAATCAATCAATCCTAGACAGTACCCTTCTCCCTTCAGGGTATAATTTTAGAAGTGCCCGTATTATTAACAATACGTATTCAAAATCTAAAAACTACCTAACGCTCAAAAAAGGAAAGAAAGACAGCATTAAGATTGACATGGGAGTTATTTCTTCCAAAGGGATTATAGGGATTGTTAATGCTACTTCAGAAAATTTCTCTACTGTACAGTCTATTTTAAACACCAATAGCCAAATAAATGCCCGGTTAAAAGAATCGAATCATTTCGGAACTTTAAAGTGGGATACAAAAGATCCAAATAGGGTTCAGTTAATTGACATTCCAAGGTTAGCCCCTGTTACGGTTGGCGACACCATTATTACCGGTGGAAAATCAACCATTTTCCCTGAAGGGATTTTAATAGGGACCATAGAAAAATTCAGCCTTGATCAAGCAGCAAATTATTACAATCTTCAAATTAAATTGTTTAATGACATGACAAGCTTGAAGCACGTGTATATAATTGAAAATACAAACAAGGAAGAGATATTGCAACTGGAAAATGAAGTAGAAAATGCAGAATAACGCTATTTTAATAAATGCTTTACGGTTTATACTGCTTGTTTTTCTACAAGTACTTCTTCTCAATCATATAAACTTTTTAGGGTATATAAATCCGTATGTTTACATTCTCTTTATTTTATTGTTCCCGCTTAACGGAAACAAAGGGTGGCTAATCTTTTTAAGTTTTTTGTTAGGGTTTTCCATAGACATCTTTGGGGACTCGGGGGGAGTACATGCAGCTGCTTCTGTCTTTATTGCATATATACGCCCTTGGATATTGAAATTTTCTTTTGGTATTAGCTATGAGCATAATAATATAAAACTGTATAAAACATCGTTAGCACAACAATTTACCTATATTGTAGCAATGGTTTTTTTACACCATATTATCCTATTCAGTCTTGAAATTTTTAACCTTTCGCACATACTTTTAATCCTAAAATCCACGTTATTTTCAGGAATATTTAGTATAATACTATTAATGAGTATTTTAATCTTATTTAGTCGAAAAAGCTAACAAACCATTATATCTGTATTTTTTAAATTATAATTTAAAATAAGCTTATCCCTACATGCGTAAAATATTATTACTTGTCATTGTATTGATTACCGGAGTAGTTTTTGCTGGACGCTTGTTTTATTTACAAGTTTACGACACATCATTTCAACAATTATCACAAAACAATGCCGTGAAGGTATTGTATGATTACCCCCAACGTGGTTATATATTTGACCGCGATGGAGAGTTATTGGTCTCTAACCAACCCTCCTACGATGTCATGGTCATCCCTAGAGAAGTAAAACCATTAGATACAACCGAGTTTTGCAAATTATTAAAAATTACCGAAGGCAGGTTTGATACCATTTTAAACAAAGCACGTGTATATTCCCCAAGATTACCTTCAGTAGTTATTCCGCAGTTAACAAAAGCTGAGTATGCTTTCCTTTCAGAAAAAATGTATAAATATGAAGGGTTTTATATTCAAAAAAGATCGTTACGGGATTACCAAGTAAAACATTCTGCGAACGTGTTAGGGTACATTGCTGAAGTTAATAAACGCATCATAAAAGAAAATCCCTATTACCAAATGGGAGAGCTCATAGGTAAACAAGGTGTGGAACTGCAATATGAAGATGTATTACGTGGTGTAAAAGGTGTAAAATATATTCAGAAAGATAGGTTTAATAGAGATATTGGCCCTTTCAATAATGGAATTTTTGATACACTCCCTCAAAAAGGGAAAGACCTTATGCTCACCATAGATTCTGAACTTCAAAAATATGGTGAAGAATTGATGGTGAACAAACGTGGTGGTATTGTCGCTATTGAACCGAAGACTGGAGAAATTTTGAGTTTGGTCACGGCACCTAATTACGATCCTGGGTTATTAGTAGGAAGAGAACGTTCTGAAAACTTTACAAGATTATGGTATGACACCATTGCAAAGCCCCTTTTTGATCGTGGACTACAAGGTGAGTACCCACCAGGATCACCTTTTAAAGCCCTGACAGCCTTAATAGGAATGCAAGAAAATGTAATTGACACTAAGGAAAGAATTTCTTGCCACGGAGGCTATCGTTACGGTAGAGGGAAAAAATTAGGATGTCACCACCACCCTAGTCCTTTATCAATGATAGGCGGTATAGCCAACTCATGCAATGCCTATTTTTGTACTGTTTATAGACGTACCATCGAAAAATACCCAACACCTCAAAAAGGGATGAATGCTTGGGAAAACCACCTAGAAAGCTTTGGCTTAGGGCATTATCTTGGTTATGATTTACCTAGTGGACGCCCCGGGAAAATACCTGATGCGGATACTTATAACCGTATGTACCCAGAAAATAATTGGTATGCCACTGCAACTATTTCAAATGCGATTGGTCAAGGTGAAGTATTGATGACCCCCATACAAATGGCTAATTTTACAGCAACTATAGCCAATAGGGGCTGGTATTATACCCCACACATTATAAAAGGTATAGAAGAGACTGATACTATACCGAAAGAATACACCAAAAAGCATATAACTACCATTGATCCACAGTTTTTTGAACCCGTTGTTGAAGGTATGCATGAAGTTTACACCCGCGGTACGGCTTCTTATATAGGAATTCCAGATATTGAGATATGTGGAAAAACAGGTACTGCTGAAAATTACATACGGATAGATGGGAAACGAATGCAGTTGACCGACCACTCAATATTTGTTGCTTTTGCCCCTAAAGACGACCCAAAAATTGCCATTGCAGTTTTTGTGGAAAACGGATATTGGGGTTCGCGTTGGGCAGGTAGAATTGCTGGATTAATGATAGAAAAATACATAAAAGGTGAAATTACTAGAAAAGACATGGAAAATTACGTGTTAAATGGCAGTTTAGAAGAAGAATATGCTAAGCCATACAGTGGCGAACCTTTTAAAATTAATCGATAATGGCGGCAGGCAAAGGACTGGTAAAGTTAGACTGGCTTACTATATTTTTATATTTTGCATTGGTTGCTATTGGCTGGGTGAACATTTATTCGGCTTCATTAGATGATAGTGCAACCTCTTTTTGGGACTTCAACCAAATCTACACTAAACAACTAATTTGGATCTTTTTAAGTGTTGTTTTAATCATTTTTATTTTAGCCATAGAAGCAAAATTTTATGAACGTTTTTCCAGTATCATTTATTTGGTTTCATTGCTTTCCTTACTGGGGCTGTTTGTATTTGGTAAAACAATTTCTGGTGCTACTTCTTGGTATTCATTTGGGGGAGTAGGCCTTCAACCCAGTGAATTTGCAAAAGCTGCTACAGCGCTGGCTTTATCTAAGTATTTGACCGATATACAAACGGACATGCATCAGTTTAAAGACCAGCTTAAAGCATTTTTAATCATCGCGTTACCAGCTATTTTTATTATTCCACAACCGGATCCTGGAAGCGCATTGATATACGCAGCCTTTGTTTTTCCTTTATACAGGGAAGGCTTGCATTTTGTATATCTTTTATTAGGCTTTTTTGCTGCAGCCCTGTTTATTTCAACCTTGGCCTTTGGGACATTTTGGGTGATTTTGGCAGTTGTATTAATTGCAGGGTTTTTGTTTTTCAGAAAACGAAAAAAACGACCCAGTCTCTTTAAGTACATTGTAATTGTTATCGCCTGTATTGGTTTTTCATTTTCGGTAAGTTATATTTTCAACAATCTTTTTGAACAACGCCATAGGGACCGCTTTAATATTGTATTAGGTAAAGAAACAGACTCTAAAGGAATAGGCTACAATACCAACCAAAGTGAAATTGCCATAGGTAGTGGTAGATGGCTTGGTAAAGGCTGGACCGAAGGTACGCAGACCAAAGGAAAGTTTGTGCCAGAACAACACACAGACTATATTTTTAGTACTGTTGGTGAAGAGTGGGGCTTTTTAGGTAGTATGGTGGTTATTTTGTTATTTGTTGGATTGATTGTCCGGGTTTTGTTTTTAGCCGAACGTCAAAAAAACCCATTTAGTCGAGTCTATGGCTATAGTGTTGCAGCTATTCTCTTTTTCCACTTTTTTGTAAATGTTGGAATGGTTACTGGATTATTCCCTACCGTTGGTATCCCCTTGCCGTTTTTTAGCTACGGCGGTTCGGGACTATGGGGCTTTACTATTCTTTTGTTTATTTTTATCAGACTTGATGGAGCAAATTCGTACTACGGAATTTAATTTTTACCCCAATCTTTCAGGCTAAACGAAGCTTCTAATCTATTCTCTATTGAATCGGGCAATTTTGGAAAGAAATCAATTCCTGTTTGTTCTTCTACTTCATCGATTGAGACTACATAGTCATAAAAAGAAGCACTAGTTGCTTTAGTAGGGATTAAAAAAGCAATGGCTTTATGTTCCCCTTCTGAAACATCAACTAAAATCTTATAGAAAGCATCAGGGACAGAGACCTTTTCAGTACCAATAGTTTTTAATCCATCTTTTAAAACACCGCCAGTTACTACATAAACACCATTATATCTTTTTGCCCAATAGCGAGTTTTCTGTTCTAACCGGTTCCAAATACCAGCGTTAAAATCATGGTTTTGCGGACTTATATTACTCGTTAAAAAAGTTTCATGATACGCATTCTCAGAAAATTCTCTATCGGCAGCTGCAACGAGATGACCTCTATCATATCCTGAATTCTTATAGTTTCGCCAATCTGCCGATCCAGATTTCACTTTGCGATCTTCAACAAAGTACGGGCGCTTAAAGTCGTTATTAACAATTTGGTCTTTCCTAAGCTCATACGCTACCCATTCAGATTGCTCGTGGGGTTCAGCATATGACAAGGTAAAATACTTATGGGTTACAACTGCATTGTAAGTGGATTTTGGCAAATAGTCTTCACTAAATTCAGAATAAGTTTCAGATGTTTCAGCAGACATATCTGGATAGTCTTCATTTTGTTTATCTATATACTTTTCAGCATAAAAGAGACCAACAGTAACTAAAATGACTAATAAAGGATAGAGAAGTTTTCTGCTCATAATAATTAAAAGAGTTTAAGCAAAGATAACTACGCTAAATAACAAACTCCTATTGTTTTAGGTTATTAATCTGCCCTTTTAATTCTTCCATAGATTGCTGTAATTGCTTAAAAAGGGTTGTTTCAGAAGGCTCATCAACACCGAAGCTAAGTTTGCTATTCACTTGCCATAATTCTTGTATGTTCTTCACTTCTACATTTATTGGCAAGTATTCAGGATTAAGCGATATTAAACGAACCTTGTTGGGTGCGTTCGCAATTTTTTGAAGTTTTTTAACTAGAACCGAATCGTGTAACACAACTATATAGATACGACTATCACTTGCTTCAGATATGTTTGAAACTGCCTTTCCCAACACCCATTCGTTTGGCCGTATATTAGGCAACATGCTGTCACCTTCTACTTGAAACCCCCTATATGTTGCATTACGGTATTCTGGCAATGGAATATTGAATGCCGGTAGTGTATCATACCAATCAACGTCCTGAACATTATGTGGGTATCCTGCTACAGCTTTTTGGTTTACTAAAAGTATGGTTTCCTTTTCTTGTTTATCGATTGTCAACACCTTTGGGCTTACATTACCATTGTTAACATCAAGATATTGGTTAAAGCTTTTACCAAATAACCACAACGGGTTAATATTAAATTGATGCAATAATTCCATTACGGCTTTACCCGATATTTTTGTTTTTCCTCTTTCAATATCGGCTGTTGTAGTTCCTATTTGCAATAATTCGGCAAAAGAGTGTTGCGTGTAATTTTGCTCTTCACGGACTTGTTTAAAGCGTTTTGCTTCGGTAGGTATTTTTTTATCCATATTCCGAAGATATAGAATTTTTTGGAATATTTCCATAAAAAAGTGGATTAAAACCACAAGCGTACTATTTAATCAACAAAAGTTTTTCAAAATGATGATAGAAATAAAAATTAAGTATTTTTGGGTATTATTAATCACTAATCACACACATTATGAAAAAAGTATTTTTATCCTTTGCTGCGTTAGCACTAGTTGCATCGGTTTATTCTTGTAGAGAAACAAATGAAGAAAAAGCAGAAGACAAGATGGAAGAAATGGCAGACGACATGGAAGAATCTATGGATGATGCCGCTGACTCCATGGAGAAAGCTGCTGAAGATACTGGTGACGCAATGGAAAATGCAGCCGAAGAAACTGGTGACGCAATGGACAATGCCGCACAAGAAGTTGAAGATGAAATGGAAGGAAACGACGACATGTAATTTGTTCGTTTTTTTTCAATAATTAAAAAGCCCTCTTTAAAGAGGGCTTTTTTAATGAGTTTTTTTTACTTTTCGACTATTATAAACTCAGACCTACGATTGCGCTCGTGTTCTTCTTTTGTGCACGAAACACCATTTTTACATTTATTGAGTAATTGAGTTTCCCCGTAACCTTTTCCTGTTATTCGAGCTGCATCTATGCCACCTTCTTCAATTAAATAATTTATTGTCGATTTTGCTCTTCTATCAGAAAGTTTTTCATTGTAAACATCACTTCCTCTACTATCGGTATGCGACCTTACATCAATTTTTACATTTGGGTACTTTTTCAAGTATGTAATAATTTTATTCAATTCAATAGAAGCATCGGTACGGATGTCACTTTTGTTTAGATCAAAATTTATTGGTTTTAAATCTAACAACTTAAAAAGGTCTTCCCCTACTTTATCCTTATTTAAGTTTTTAGGAAGCAATTCCACTTTGGCTGTAATTTGCTTGTTATTTTCTTCTGTGGTTATTACTTTATTTTCTAAAGAAACATACTCATCTTTCTCAGAGCGCAACGTATAAGTAGCTGAACATTCTACATTCATAAAATTAAAAGCTCCTTTACTATCTGAAGTTTGTTCTTCTACTTTTTCATTAGTAGCATTGTACAAAACTACCTTTACATTCGGTAAAATAGTATTTGTGTTTTCATTATACACAATTCCATTGATAGACTGAAAGCAAGGTGTTAATAATGGTTCAATCTGGGTAACCTTATAAATATCATCATTGTTATCTTCTCCTCTATTAGAAGCAAAGTAGCCTGTTTTCTTTTCTTCATCAATTATAAAAGTAAAATCATCTTTATTACTATTTATTGGCTCTCCAATATTTTGAACTTCAGTAAACACATTTTCACCGTTCGGAAAAGCCACAAATACATCAAGACCTCCTAAGCCTACATGCCCATCAGACGCAAAATATAAGTTACCGTTTTTCGCTACAAAAGGAAACGTTTCTCTTCCTTCAGTATTAATAGCTCCTTTTAATGACTCTGGATTCCCAAAACCGTCTGCTTTTATAGCTACTTTGTAAAGGTCTGACATCCCTTTTCCGCCAGGCATATCTGACGAAAAATAAAGTGTTTTACCATCAGGGCTTAAAGCCGGATGTGCCACAGAATAATCATCACTATTAAAAGGTAATTCTTCTACATTCCATTTTCCATTCTTTTTATGGGCCTTATATAGTTTTAAATGATTTACCCCAGTTGCATCTTTCCTAAACTCTTTGTTAGTATAATTACTTCTAGTAAAATACATTGTTTTGCCATCTTGGCTAAAAACAGCGGTAGATTCGTGGTATTTCGTATTTATTTCAGAATCAAATTTCTTTTGTTTTTCTGAAGAAGACGATACAGAATATAAATTGAAGAAAGGTGAATTATTCCATTCGTTGATACGTTTTACAGGACCTCTTGTTGAACGGTTTGAAGCAAACACCAACGTGTCCCCATACATATATGGAGCAAAATCTGACCCTTTTGAATTAAAAGATGCTACTTCTATTTGAAATCTTCCTGAATTTTTTTCAATTTCTTCAACATAGTTTTGGTTATCGATAAACAGGTTTGCTCTAATATCAGAATTATTTAAATCTTCTAACGTTTTCATGATTTTGTTAGACAAATCATATTGTCCTGTACTTTTTAAAGACTGAGCGTATCTATACAAATAACCAGCTTCTGAAATTTCGTACTTCTCAAATAGTTTTGCATACCACTTGGCTGCATTTTCGTAATCGGCAGTGAAGTAATAAGAATCACCTAGCTTTTTAAGCGATTCCGCAGAAAGGTCTTTTTCATCTTTAGCAACCTTCAAATAGTCCTCAGTTGCATTAACATAAGAAAGATTTTTATAATTTTTATCCCCTTTTTTTATTGCCTTATCCTGCGCTTTAACACCTATGGCAATGAAAAAAAATAAAGTAAATAGTATTGTTATATATCGTTTCATAGTAAGTCTTTTTTATATAATTAGAAGAATCTAGGAGATACCATTTGATCGTTTCTGTTAAACAGCTCGAACCTTAAAAATACTTCGTAAGAACCGTCATTATACTGTTGCAATTCGGTGGTTTCTCTATCATAAGCAAATCCTAACATAAGCTGGTCACTTATTTGAAACCCTACTAAACCACTAAACGCTGCACTCCATCGATAAGCAGCACCCAATGTGACCTTTTCCTTAATTAAAAAATTTGCCGAAACATCTACTTGTAAAGGAGCACCTTCTACCAGTTTTGTTAATAAAGCTGGTTTAAACTTTAAATCTTCATTTAAATCAAATGCATAACCTGTCATTAAATAGAAGTTTATTTTCTCTTTTGCTGTAGAACTAGAGTTGTTACTATTGTTAGATTCATCAAAATGTTCTGTTTCAAGAATATTTGGAGCGCTTAAACCAAGATAAAATTTATTGGTATAATAGTAAGCCCCTATTCCCACTTGAGGAGAAAACTTATTATCAATAAATATTTCAGCTTCAGAATCAGATCCATTTTCAGCACCTGTGTTAGCCCTATTACTGTTTACATCTAACAAATGTGCCCCTCCTTTTAATCCTAATGCTAACTTTCCTTTTTCTGAAATATCTAGCGTGTAACTAAAATCGACATCTATATATGTTTCTTCTGAAATAAATATTTCATCTCTCACAATATTTAAACCCAACCCTACTCGTTTTCCGGTAGGTGTATGCATTGATGCAGTATAAGTTGTGGGGGCACCATCCAGTCCTACCCACTGGCTTCTATATAACCCAACAAAACTAAACACATCTCTTGAACCTGCATAGGCAGGGTTTATACTTAAAGTGTTGTACATATACTGAGTATATTGAGCGTCTTGTTGTGAATAAGATGTTTGCACAACTAACCCTAATATCAATATGGCTAACAGTTTAAAGTTAAAATTTTTCATAAGTAAGTTTGTTTAACCTATCAGGCATGGGACCTGATAGGTATTTATTTTTATGCTTTTTATTTTCTGTTTATGTATAATGGCCCTGCTAATTTTTGGGTTTCACCATTATCATCTACATAAATTATTATGTAATAATAAGTTCCAACTGGCAGTTCTTCTTCTTTTTGAACTGTTACTCTTCCATTAGAAATTCCTCTAAAGAAGTTCCCTGCTGTACCATAGCCTTTCGTATCATATACTTTTACCCCCCATCTATTATAAATCTCTACTGTATTATTTGGGAAGTTCTCTATACCTTCAATACTAAACACATCATTAACACCATCTCCGTTAGGGGTCATTATATCATATACTTTTATATCATTAACAAAAGGCTCAAGATAATCTGGAACGCCATTATTATTTTCATCACCAAGTTCATCACCATTAACTATTGTATCTCCATCACAATCTAATGCCAACCAAGCATCGCTAACTATTGATAGATCTTGATTATTAACATTGAAATCACAAGGATCATTTGGATCAGTTCCATCTGAAACTTCGTCACCATCAAGTACACCATCTCCATCTGTATCTTCGTCTAATGGGTCTGTTCCGATAATGATTTCTTCACCATTGGTAACACCGTCATTATCACAATCAAGGTCATTCCAACTGCTATTTACAGCAACTGTCTGGCTTGATAGCACAAAATCACAAGGATCATTTGGATTTGTACCATCTGCTATTTCATCTTCATTTGTTACTCCATCACCATCACAATCGTTCGTTGGATCAGACAAACAATCAGCTACTACAATTATTACCGTAGCGGTATCACAATTGGTCGGGTTAAGGATCTCACATATTGTGTAGGTAAGGGTGTAGGTGCCGGTCGTGGTGCCGGCTGGTACACTTACCGTCCCATCAGCATTAATAACAACTCCGGCTAAACCGCCATTATCATCTAACGTAATTGTGATTTCAGTATCATCAACAGGCGCTCCGTTTAATGTGTCATTCTCAGTCACATCACCTACTACACCGCCATCTGTTCCATTAACAGGCATATCACTATAATCATCAGCTACCGCATCTATCTCTGCAGCTTCCACTTCGATTATTACCGTAGCGGTATCACAATTTCCTTCTGTATCGCAAACAGTATAATCGAAGGTGTCCGTTCCGAAAAATCCGTCATCAGGAATGTACGTTACTATATCATCACTGGGATCATTAGGAGTTCCTCCATCATCAATAATAAGAGTTCCATTCTCTGGATCAGTGTAGCTAATCGTCCCTGTTGTTGGGATATCATTATCATTAGAAAGTATATCTATTTCTACTGGAGTTTCGTTGCCAGTCGTTGCTGTATCATCTTCAGTATCTACAATAGGTAATATAGTAATGTTCTGGTCCGCCGTGGCCGTGCCGCCGTTGCCGTCGGAGATCTCATATGGGAAGCTGACATCCCCGTTGTAGTTCTCATCACCCACAAAGGTGATCGTGCCGTCCACTGCTACCGTCACTGTCCCGTTGGGGACCGTGATGGTCTGCGCCGTGCCCGGTGTCAAGGTTGTGCCGTTGATAGAGGTGACCGTTAAATCATCGCCGTCCACATCACTGTCACCCGTTAAGGGCAGTAACTCAATACTCTCGTCCTCTGCCACTGTATAGTCGTCATCGACAGGTGAAGGAAAATCATTTACAGATGCAATATTGATAATTTGATTTGCAGAATCGGTTCCTCCGTTTCCATCAGATATCTCATATGGAAATGTAACCTGTCCAAAAAAGTCATCATTAGGGATAAATATTATATTCCCTGCTGAATCTACTTCTACTACGCCATTGGGTACAGGTATTGATTGAGCTGTTCCGGGAGTCAAGGTTATATTATTTATAGAAGTAATTGATAATGTATCGCCTTCAGGGTCACTATCTAAATTTAAAGGATTTAATGTTACCTGATTGTCTTCGTTGATGTTATATGTGTCATCAACTGCTATTGGGGAACCATTTACATTCAATGTTCCTTGAGATTCTTCAAAACAAACTTTGTTATTATGACTCACCTCTACTTTATAGATATTTCCATCCATAGCAGGAGTTACATTTGCAATTGACAAGGTCGCATTCGTTTCTCCATTAATAATCGTATTATTTACATACCATTGGTATTGTAAACCACTATTGGCTTCAGTATCATAGTTTGGCGTTCCATTTGTAAAACTTGAAGCTTCTAATGCTGAAGCTGAAACCGAAAAGGTTGCAGTTTCTCCTTCTGATACATCTTCATCATCTACTTCAGTATCAATTGAGATATCAATTGCAGTAGTAACACTTGCATTTGTACCTGGATATCCCGCTCCTTGTACTGTACCGTCACTATTCACATTTGATGAATCCACTACATCGCCATACGTACCATCGTTATTAGAATCTGCATCAACATCGTCATAAGCTTCATCAGCATCAAAACAACCATCATTATCGCTATCGGTATCTAAATAGTCTGGAGTGCCATCTAAGTCTGTATCAACAGGAACACAAAAGGTTAGATTACCTATACCTGACCCCTGATTATTACTAGGAGTAGGCCCAACTTGCCTATAGGTTATACTTACAGATGTCACGGGTACAGTTAAATTAATTTGTAGATCTTCATCTGTACCACCACCCGTAAAGGTGTTATCGTCAGTTCTTGAAATATTAGCACCTAAAGTATAATCTGAAGGGGTCATTATATATTGAGCTCCATTAGAAGTGATTTCAAAAAAGACTTCATCTGTAAAGTTAGACCCCGTATCTATATCTAAAATTGTAAATGAAAGGTTGTAAACGTCTTTTGAAAAATTAAAGGTATGCACAGATCTTCCCTCATTAATTGCTGCCTGTAACCAAGTATATCCTGAAGGAGCGTAGTTAGAATTAATCCTCCAGTTTCCGGTGGTATTAGTTGTTCTATTTAGAGTAACATCCACTCCATTAAAAGAAAGGGGTGGGTTTGCAGTTGCCACAGTAGGATCTTCTCCACTTGTTGAAGTATTGCCTTCTACATAATGATCATTCCAAATTAATTGATTCGTATTTTCTGCACAAGCCAGTTCTTCACTATCTAAAATTCCATCGTTATCATTATCTAAATCATTATTATTTGATACCCCATCATTATCTGAATCTTCTTGTACAGAAATAAATAATGTAGCTAAATTGGAAGAGGCTAAAGCTCTATCTTGAACTCTAAAATTTACGTTTGCATTACCCACATATCCCGATACCGGAACAAAACTAACATCACCTAGGTTGTTTACAGTATATGTACCAACCCCGGGTATAGTTAATGGGCTACCCAAACTTCCTACATTGTTAGAGTCATTTGGGTCTATTAAAAGTACAGTACTTGGATCTATATTATTCTCTGCATCGGATGAACCGTCTAATACATTAACTGAAATGCTCGTGTTCTTAGGTATATAATTAGGTGTATTGTCAACCACAACAGGAGACGTATTCTCTTGCACTTCATTTTCTACAATAAAATCTACCTCTCCTAAAAAACTTACAGAGTTTTGCCTTACACCTCCAACTATATTTCGACCATTTCGAAAGACAAGTCTACTTACATTGTTATATTGAACTGACGCTATATACTCAGTTCTTTCTTTACGAATTCCAGCAGAGAAATCTGTACCACTTGAAAATCTTGTAAAATCTCCGTTTTTAGTAACTTGTAAAGAAGACGGACATCCAATATTATTATTTGTAGCACCCGAACCTTGAGGACAACCCGATGGCGTAGGACTAACCCCTCCCTCTATGGTATAAGATTCAGGAACCAGTACCTCAAAGAATTCTTCTCCATCAACATCAATTGCTTCTAATGTATAAGAGTCTATTAAAATTGGCACCCCATTGCTAGTAGCATTAGCCGTACCAGAACGCACAAAGCGGAATTCCCACTCTACATATCCTCCTGCTGAAGTTGTTTGTGTTTGTGGTTCAAATCGATCATCAAGACCAACATTACTATCTACAGAGCTTACCGTGATATTATTTAAATCTAAGATCGTTAAGACAGCATCTACATCTATGCCAGTACCATCAACATCGGTAACAACATTCTGAAAAAGATACCTTGAACCTTCTGCACCTTCAGTACCTGAAAGTAAAGTTCTTCCTTGAGAGGCACCAAATCGAGGTGTTGATTGTGAAAAAACTAGGTTAATTCCTAAGAAAAAAAAGAAAAAAAATGTAGCCCATTTAAGTTTTTGAGGAGTAAAGATTTTCATAAGCAAGGACTTAGATTTAAGGGTTTAGTTTAGATATTTATAATGAATAACCAAAATTTGAACAAAACTACATTTTATCGGAAAAATTAACACTTTAAACAGTTGGACGATTAATTAGTGTAGACGAAACGTAGTTTTATATAGATAAAATACAAAATTGTAGTGATTAAAAAAATTATATCAAATTTTATTAACTTTTTATAATGTTATGTACGTAAACAATAAAAAACCGGTTTTTTAAAGGGTGTATTTAATTATAAATTTTAAGTGGATAGAGGATTACAAAATAGTATTGAGCAGAATAAGTACTATTTTCAATAAGTTAAAATTATGTTAATATTATATTGTTGCAGTTAGAAATACAAGTGTTTAGTCGAATATTTATGTATTTTTATCTGTTTTAATTCAATTTAAAATTAATTTAACCTACAAATGTAAGAAAAACATATATTTATTTGACTATTAGATTTTTAAGGATTTCCCTGTATGTTTGTATCAGAATTTAACTTAAAAACTATACATCATGAAAAAACTTATGTTTATTTTAGCAGTTCTTGCGCTTGCAGCAAGTTGTACCCCAGAATCTTTAGGAACCGATGAGCAGCAACTCGACAAATCAGAATATCAAATTCCACCAAACGGATAAAAAAAGAACTTTTATTAATGGGGTGTTGCTTACCATATTTTTGGTCGCAACACCTTTTTTATTTTACTTCTACAAGTTTGCCCCTAAAGGTGTTGAAGAATGGGAAACTTTTTTTGGCACTATTACCTCAGGTGGTTTTGATAATGTTCAAATTTACCTTCACGCTTTAGTAACCAAACTTACTTTTGTTTTATTGACAGGCATCTGGTTTTTAACATCTAGAAATTGGTGGCGGTATGCTATATTGATTCCTTTTACCATGTTTTTGTTCCAATTATCGGGTGTTGTTAATTTTAAGATTAGCTATATCGACGAATTCGATTTTTGGTATTCTCTACCTATTATTCTTCCTATATTAATCTTGTTGGTATATATTTCATATATCGCAAGTAAAAAAAGTGGCGATTCAGACGAGCTGAAACAAGAAGTGGATAATGAAATTAAAAAATTGTTGAGCGACGATTTATAAGCAAATACCACCTTTCTCTTTTTACATAACTCTTAAAACCAAAAAAGCCTCATCATAAATGACAAGGCTTTTGTACTGAAGGCGGGACTTGAACCCGCACGGACATTTCTGTCCATTGGATTTTAAGTCCAACGTGTCTACCAATTCCACCACTTCAGCATATTGGTATATTTTCTTTTAGTTTTTTAACTAGTAAAGATACTGAGCGAAAAACGGGATTCGAACCCGCGACCTCCACCTTGGCAAGGTGGCGCTCTACCAACTGAGCTATTTTCGCGTTTTTAAAGAACTACGCTTACTTATATAAGCGGATGCAAATTTAAAACTTTTACCCTAAAAGCAAAGCTATTTTTTAAAAATTTACACAGTTTTTTATTTCTTCATTTTTACCGACGCATTTCGTTGTAGCATGCGCTTTATTTCATTGAGCTTCATCAAGGCCTCTACTGGCGTAAGTGTATCAATATCAATATCTAAAATTTCTTCACGTAATTCTTCCAATAACGGATCGTCCAATTTAAAGAAACTCAACTGCATTTCATCTTTTGAAAGTTGTTTCATCTCTTCGGTTAATTCTTCTGAAGAATGTGAGCGTTCCAACCGTTTTAGTATTTTATTGGAACGGCTAATCACTGCTTGAGGCATCCCGGCCATTTTTGCTACGTGAATTCCAAAACTGTGATGTGAACCACCTGGAACTAACTTGCGAAGAAAAAGTACATTGTCTTTTAATTCTTTTACCGAAACATTATAGTTTTTTACCCGATCAAAAGTTTCGGTCATTTCGTTTAACTCGTGATAATGCGTAGCAAACAAGGTTTTTGCTCGTGAAGGATGCTCGTGCAAATATTCACTAATTGCCCACGCAATGGAAATACCATCATACGTACTAGTACCGCGACCAATTTCATCAAGCAAGACTAAACTCCGTTCTGAAATATTATTCAAAATACTCGCCGTCTCGTTCATCTCTACCATAAACGTACTTTCGCCCATCGAAATATTATCGCTCGCCCCTACTCGGGTGAAGATTTTATCTACACAGCCCATTCTAACTGCTTGTGCAGGAACAAAACTTCCCATCTGCGCCAACAGAACAATAAGAGCTGTTTGTCTTAATATAGCAGATTTACCACTCATATTAGGCCCAGTAATCATTATAATTTGCTGGTTTTCCCGATCTAGAAAAACATCGTTCGCAATATATGAGCTATCAGGTGGCAACTGCTGTTCAATAACAGGGTGACGCCCTTCTTTAATATCTAAATCTAGGCTATCATCTAATAATGGACGTGTGTAATTATTGGTTGAGGCATGAGCTGCAAAGGAGCACAGGCAGTCCACCTCAGCAATTAATGTTGCATTTTGCTGTACAGAACCAATAAATTGCAACATCCACTCCACCAGTTTACCAAATAATTCTTGCTCCAGCACTAGAATTTTCTCCTCGGCGCCTAATATTTTAGCTTCGTATTCTTTTAATTCTTCGGTAATATAACGCTCAGCACTTACTAAGGTTTGCTTGCGTATCCACTCCTCGGGCACTTTATCTTTATGTGTATTCCGTACTTCTATATAATAGCCAAACACATTGTTTGAAGCTATTTTTAAAGACGTAATTCCTGTACGTTTCGCTTCACGGTCCAGCATATCGTCCAGATATTCTTTTCCTCCGTTTGCAATGTTTCGAAGCTCGTCAAGCTCTTTTGAAAACCCTTCGGCAATTGCGTTTCCTTTTAAAATATTGACCGGTGCTTCTTCAACAAGGGTTTCTTTTATTTTTTTCCGAAGTAATTCACAATCATTTAATTGTTCACCAATTACTTGCATCGACTCATTCTCGGCTTGTAATGCTTCGGCTTTTATTGGGATAATTGCTTCCAATGAATTTTTAAGCTGAATTACTTCCCGCGGATTTATTTTCCCAGTTGCAACTTTAGAAATAAGACGCTCTAAATCGCCCATTTTTTTTAAATGTTGCTGAGTTCGGGCTAAAACTTCCTTATTATCGAGCAAATAACTCACCACTTCGTGACGGCGATTAATAGCGTCACTGTTTTTAAGCGGAAGTGCCATCCACCGTTTTAACATTCGGCCGCCCATAGGCGAAATGGTCTTGTCTATAACATCTAACAAGGTTACCGCATTTTGCTGATTGGAATGGTACAACTCTAAATTGCGAATGGTAAACCGGTCCATCCATACGTGTTCTTCTTCAGCAATACGTGCTATTTTGGTTATGTGCTGTAGTTTATTATGCCGGGTTTCATCTAAATAATGCAAAGCAGCGGCAGCTCCAATAATGCCACTTTCAAGATGATCAATGCCAAAACCTTTTAAGTTTTTGGTGTTAAAATGCTTATTTAGAGTTTCAGAAGCATAATCTATTTGAAACACCCAATCTTCCAAATGAAAGGTGTGATATTGGTCGCCAAAGGTTTCAGAGAATTGCTTTCTTTTTTGTTTGCTGAATAGAATTTCAGAAGGGTTAAAATTTTGAAGTAATTTATCAATGTATTCTATGTTTCCTTCCGAAGTTAAAAACTCCCCCGTGGAAACATCTAGAAAAGCAATCCCTATTTCCTTATTCCCTTTTGAAGAAAAATGCAAAGCCGCTAAAAAATTATTGGACTTTGACTGTAAAATATCGTCGTTAAGTGCCACACCGGGTGTTACCAATTCGGTTACGCCTCGTTTTACTATGGTTTTTGTCTGCTTGGGGTCTTCCAGTTGATCACATATTGCCACGCGACAACCCGCTTTTACCAATTTAGGCAAATACGTATTTAATGAATGGTGTGGAAAACCCGCTAACTCTATATTATCACCGCCATTATTTCGAGCCGTGAGCGTAATATTCAAAATTTTAGCGGCACGCACAGCATCTTCCCCAAACGTTTCGTAAAAATCACCTACCCGGAACAGTAATAACGCATCGGGATGCTTTGCCTTGATGGCATTGTACTGCTTCATTAATGGGGTCACTTTCTTAGCCATAATCTTTGAATAATAGTATGTAAAAATAGCAAAACAGCTTTGTTTTCCATAAAATTCAACCCTACAAGTTGTTGGGTTTTATTAACAAAGAATCAAAAATCTGAATAAACGGAAAAGGGTTTTATATTTCTTATTTTTACAAGAAAAAGAACGTTATGCAAAACCGAAAGCTTAAAAACAGCGAACTGGAACGAATTTCTCCTTCTGAATTTAAAGAAGCCGATAAAACACCGCTTATAATTATTCTCGACAATATTAGAAGTCTAAATAATATAGGCTCTGTATTTCGTACAGCTGATGCGTTTTTAGTGAAGAAAATTTACTTGTGCGGCATTACTGCAAAACCACCGCATAAAGATATTCAAAAAACGGCCTTGGGTGCTACCGATAGTGTGGAGTGGGAATATGCAGAAAGCACCACCGAAGTCATTGAAAAACTACAAAATGACGGTGTTTTTGTGGCATCCATAGAACAGGCAGAGCTTTCTATTTCATTAGAAGATTTTTCACTTCAGAAAGAAATGACGTATGCTGTGGTCTTTGGCAATGAAGTAAAAGGCGTGCAACAAAAAGTGGTTTCAGTAAGTGATGCGGTGATTGAAATTCCGCAGTACGGCACCAAACATTCTTTAAATATCTCGGTAAGTGTAGGGGTTGTTGTTTGGGATTTTTTCAGTAAACTGAAAAAATAAAATAGCTATTTATCCAACAATCTGCTTTAAAATTGCCAAATAATCTTTTCGGTTTTTCACAAAATCCAATTCTGAAATATCAATTATTTTAATGCTCTCGTCGTGTTGATTTTTTATAAACTCTAGGTAGCCATCATTTATCTTTTTCAAGTAATCCGCTTCAATACTTTGCTCGTATTTTCTACCTCGTTTTTTTATGTTTTCCAGCAAGCGCTCTGTATTTTGATACAAATAAATATACACATCGGGCTTAGGCAATTCTTTGTGCATTAAATGAAAGAGCTTTTTGTATAAAGCATATTCCTCTTCAGCTAAGGTAACTTTTGCAAAAATCAGTGATTTATAAGCATCATAATCTGCTATAACGCATTCTTTAAAAAGATCGAACTGTTTAATATCTTCCAATAACTGTTGATACCGATCTGCCAAAAAAGACATCTCTAACGGAAACGCATACCGTTGTTGGTCTTTATAAAATTTTGGTAAAAAAGGATTGTCCTTAAACCGTTCTAAAATCAGTTTCGCATTAAAATCGGTTGCCATCTGGGTGGCCAGACTTGTTTTTCCCGCACCAATATTTCCTTCAATAGCAATGTAATTAAAGGTTGAAATATCGTAATCATTCTTTGGGTTCACCAACCATTTGGATTGTTTTTCCAACTGACTTGTATCTGTAGCTTCAGCTAAAAGTTTTATTATTTTTTTCTGAAAAATGGGGTGTTCCATTTGTGCATCTATATCGGCCAGTGGTTGCAATACAAATTTTCTGTTATGCATTTCAGGATGTGGAACTGTAAGTTTACCACTCTCTTTTATAAAATCATCGATTAGCAAAATATCAATATCGATAGGCCGCGACATATACTCACCTACTTTTTTCCGTTCTCTGCCCATTTTCAGTTCTATTGAAAGAATGGTTTCTAATACCTTAGTAGGTGAAAGCGAACTTTGAACGTGAATGGCACAATTTAAAAAATCATCACCTTCAAAACCCATTGCTGGGGTTTTGTATACAGGGGAAATTTTAACAACGGCACCGACGTTTTCGTAAATTGAATCGATAGCCTGTTGCAGGTTTTCAAATTTATTACCTAAGTTACTTCCTAGGGATAAGTATATGTTTTGAAGTGGTTTGATGGGGTGTATATTCTATTATAACAGAAATTGTAGTCTTACTAATTTAAGACGAAATTAAGGAAAAGAAAAATACCTACCATTATTTTTGTTGTTTTAAAGAAGTACGTGGAAATACAAAAACGCAAAGATCTTTTATCGGCACAGCGCATCTATTTGATTTTAGGCGCTTTATTTATTGCTTCATTGGTGGTTTCCAATTTAATATTCCAAAAGTTTTTTTATTGGGATTTTTTTGGGATCTACACCTTTGAAATTTCCGTAGGAATACTTCCCTACCCTATCACGTTTTTAATTACCGATATTATTAGTGAAGTATACGGAAAGAAAAAGGCGAATCAAGTAGTTACTGCCGGAATTTTTGCTTCGTTCTTTTCCTTATTGATTATTTATGTTTCGGACGCTGTTCCGGCAACCGATTGGAGCCCTATTGACGATGCCCTATTTGACAAGGTATTTGGCGCCACCGCAATTGCAGTTTTGGCATCGATGTTAGCGTATCTTTTTGCTCAATATATTGACATACAAATATTTCATTTTTGGAAACGCCTCACAAAAGGAAAGCATTTATGGCTTCGGAACAATTTTTCAACGTTCTTCTCACAGTTTATAGACACATTCACAGTATTGTTTTTACTGTGTAGCTTCGGAAAAATTGATTGGGCACTATTTGGCGGTCTATTGCTAAGCGGATTTTTATTTAAAGTATTGGTTGCTGCATGTGACACGCCCTTATTGTACGCCTCAGTTTTTGCGCTACGGAAACGATTTGGATTGAAAATGGGAGAAGAGATTGAAATGTATGAAGAAGAGAAAAGAACAAAGAGTTTAGAGAATAAAATATAGACAAAAAGTGGCTGAGCATAGTCGAAGCCACAAATTGATAAATACACTTATGAAAAAGTTTTTAAAAATAGCAGGAATTATAGTTGTTGTACTAGTTTTATTACTACTAGCAGCGCCATTTTTATTTAAAGGATCACTGGAAAAATTGTTGAAGAAAAACATCAACCAAAACTTAAACGCAACGGTTGAATGGAATGACATGGATTTAAGTTTATTTAGAAGTTTTCCTGATGCAGCTGTAGTAATTAAAGATTTTAGCGTAGTAAACAATGCACCTTTTGCAGGCGATACGTTGGCAAAGGGAAAATCCATTAAGCTAGATATGGGCATTACGCAATTGTTTAAAAGCGGTGACGATCCTATCATTGTCGATGCACTACAATTAAACGAAGCACTTATCAATATTAAAGTAGATTCTTTAGGCAATGCCAATTATGATATTGCAATAAAAGAAGATGCACCGATAACCCAAAGCGAAACGGAAGCCACATCTAGCAATGAAGGATTTACATTCGATCTTCAACATTATGAGATTAATGATTCCCGCATTAATTATTTAGATGAAGCAACCAAGACATTCCTAACCTTAAAAGATGTCAACCACGAAGGAACTGGTGATTTTTCACTGGATGTTTCAGAATTGGAAACACAAACCAACGCATTGGTTTCCTTAAAAATTGAAGATGTTGAATACCTAAGTGACAATACGGTTTCGCTGGATGCAGATTTTCAAATGGATTTAAAAAATCAGAAGTATACTTTTCTTGAAAACGAAGCGAAAATCAATGAACTTCCGCTTACGTTCGATGGGTTTTTTAAAGTAAATGAAACGAATAATGAAATCGATTTAACCTTTAAAACCCCTTCGTCAGACTTTAAAAACTTTCTGGCAGTCATCCCGAAAGAATATGTAAAGAATTTAGATGGCGTCACCACCACTGGAAACTTTTCTGTAAATGGAGTGTTGGAAGGGGTAATTGATGACACCTATATCCCAAAAATGGATATTAGCGTACAGAGTGATAATGCTTCGTTTAAATACCCTGATTTGCCAAAAGCCGTTCAAAACATTCATATCGATGCCGTTTTAAAAAACGAAACTGGGCTAGTGCAAGATACATACCTAAATATTGGCGGCCTTACTTTTAAAATTGACAACGAAGTCTTTTCAGCAAACGGAAGCATTAAAAACCTTACTGAAAACGCCTTAGTGAATATGGCACTTAAAGGAACCATTAATCTTGCAAATATTGAAAAAATAGTTCCTATTAAAATGGAACAAAACCTCAGCGGTGTTTTTAAAGCCGATGTCACCACCAGTTTTGACATGCAATCTATCGAGAAAGAGCAATATCAGAATATTAAAAGTTCGGGGACCGCAAGCTTGTCAAACTTTAATTATAACGATGCCGCTTTTAAAAATGAATTGAAAATTGCCAACGCCGATGTTTCCTTTACACCTGGAAATATTAAGCTGAATGATTTTAAAGCATCCACAGGACAAACCGATGTTTCGGCTACCGGAACGATGCAAAATCTAATACCGTGGATTATGGCGAAGCAGGATTTAAAAGGAATCTTCAATGTGCAATCCAATACATTTGTGGTTGATGACTTTATGGCTTCGGAAACAGATAATAAGGAAGCTGAAACTTCTTCTTTCGAAGAAAAAAATAAAACTCAAAATAAAGCTACAAAAGAAGCTATTCAAATCCCCGATTTTTTAGATGCTACACTTAACTTTTCAGCAAACAAAGTAGTGTATGATGATTTGAATTTAACCAATGTAAAAGGGACTGCGACCATTAAAAATGAAACGGCTACGCTTAGTGATGTCACTTCTAATATTTTTGGCGGAAATATAGCCTTTGGCGGAAATGTTTCAACAAAAACCGAAACACCAACCTTTGCAATGGATTTGGATTTAAGCAAAATAGACATTGAACAATCCTTCCAAGGTCTGGATATGTTTCAATATTTAGCGCCCATTGCTAAAGCTTTACAAGGTAACTTAAGCACCAAACTGAATTTAAACGGTGAGTTAACCAATGATTTTACACCAAAGCTTTCCACTTTAGCAGGTAACGCCGTGGCTCAAATTTTAACTGCAGAAGTGGACAAACAGCAAATGCCACTGTTATCTAAATTAGGTGAAAAAGTTTCTTTTCTCAATATAGATAGATTGAGCTTACGGGATGTAAGCACCGTTTTAAAGTTTAATAATGGTAATATTGAAGTGCAACCGTTCGATTTTGATGTAAAAGGAATTAATGTTGCCGTAAGCGGAAGTCACGGGCTTGATAAAAGTATTAATTATACAGCTAACCTAGACGTTCCCGGAAAATATCTAGGCGGCGAGGTTTCTAATTTATTAGCAAAACTAAATCCATCTGATGCTGAAAATGTATCGGTTAGCATCCCAGTGGGAATTAACGGAACGCTCACCAGTCCGTCTGTTTCAGTAAATACTAAGGCAGCAGTAAGTGAGCTCACTCAACGTTTAATTGAAAAACAGAAACAAGAGTTAAAAGATAAAGGAAAAGATATTTTGGGAGATATTATTGGCGGAAATAACAAGAAAGATTCTACTCAAACCCAGACACAGACGCAACAAAATACCGGTGAGGTGGTAAAAGATATTCTAGGTGGTATTTTTGGCAATAAAAAGAAGGATACTACCAATCAAGGTAATAAGTAAATTGTGTTAGTTTTCAGGTTCAATTCGACAAATTGCCAGCTATAATGTATCGGCTACTTTAACTCAATAAAAAATTAGATGGTATACGAAATAATTATGCTGTTAGTGTTTCTGCTAACTGGTTTTTTAGCATCCGGTTTAGGTGCTATTCCCGCAAGTTCATCAAATGTTGCCGTGGTTACTACAACGATAGAACAATCTTTCCGAAAAGGATTTCGCATTACACTTGGCGCGGGATTGGGCAGTGTATTTTTATCATTTATCGCATTAAACTATAGTAGGCTTTTTACAGACTTTTTTGAAGAAAACCGTTGGTTACAATACACTATCGTTTTTATATTTTTTGTAATCGGAATTTTAGTCTTACTTCGAAAGCGATTTAAGGTTGATTTTCAAAACCCATTATCTGAAAATTGGCAAGTAGGTAACTTTTGGAAAGGGTTTTTACTGGCTCTCATCAATCCCCCCGCATTAATTTTTTGGATTTTGTTGATAACAGTTGCCAATACGTATTTATTTTCCCTTTCAAAATTTAGCCCTATACTAAACCTCATCCTTTTCTTCACAGGTATTTTCTTCGGAAAAGTTATCACCTTGTATTACTATGGAAGAATGAGTGATAAACTTAAAGGACGAAAGCAGAAAAAACATCCTTTGGTATATAATATTATTGGCACAGCATTAATAGCTGGATCGGTTGTTCAATTTATTAGAATGTTATTGGATTAGTGTACTTTTATTGAAACTACATATCCTTCATTCCCCCTAACATTAAAAACAGTATTATCTTCAAAAATTAGGTATTGTGCTTTAATACCTTTTAAAACCCCTTCATAAAAAGGTGTTTTCAGTAAATTCAAACTTTTTAATTTGGTAGGGTATTGTAAAACTGGAAACTCTAAGTTGGTTTCAGCATTATTTGCAATGTAATATTCTTGGGCTTCCTCAGGAATGTATTGTTTTAAGTTGTTGCGCCACTCTACTAAGTTTTCATCCTTAATATCATTTTTAAGCATATTTCGCCAATTGGTTTTATCGGCTACGTGATCTTTTAACGCTACTTCGGTAATACCAGCAAGATAACGGTTAGGAACCTCAACAATTTCAATAGCTTCGTGTGCGCCTTGGTCTATCCATCGGGTTGGTACTTGCGTTTTTCGAGTCACCCCTACTTTCACATTGCTGCTGTTCGCCAAATAAACAATATGTGGTTTTAATTGGACGCTTTTCTCGTATTCCAAATCACGATCTTCTTTGTCTAAATGAGCTGTGCTTAATTCAGGCTTCATAATCCAATCTGCCGCTTGTGGAATTTCATAAAAACAATCATAACAAAAGCCTTGACGGTATATTTTTTTTTCTAATCCACAGTTAAGGCATTGAAATTTCAGAAAGTTTATAGACACCTTTTTATCCAATAATTGATTGACATTGAGGAAGTCATTTTCAAACACCAAGTAATATTGTATAGGCGACCCATTTTCGGTCTTCATTTTAGTTAGCACACCTTCGTAATTCATAAAAAGAAAATTGTTATTTTTATGCTTTAAAGATAGGTTAAAATATGCCAATCCCCATAGTAAACTCTATTGCTTCCTGGTTTTTAAAGAAACGGTTTCATCAAATTGATCTGTTTCTGAAATACCCTGTAGAGGTTCAAGAAGAACTGTTACACAGCTTGTTGGACAAGGCTAAAAACACAGAGATTGGCAGAGCGTACGACTTCAGTTCCATTAACACTTACCGGGAATTTGCAGACCGAATTCCTGTTACGACATATGAAGACAACGAAGCCCGAATTGAACGTGCCCGAAGAGGGGAAACAAATATATTTTGGCCCAAGCCCATTAAGTGGTTTGCTAAAAGTAGCGGGACAACCAACTCAAAAAGTAAGTTTATTCCAGTAAGTGATGAATCATTGGAAAATTGTCATTACGCAGCAAGTAAAGATTTACTATGTATGTACCTTAACAACAACCCCAATTCACAATTATTTTTAGGAAAAGGGTTACGGCTTGGGGGGAGTAAAGAGCTCTACAAAGACAATGGCACAGTGTATGGCGACCTTTCAGCTATTTTAATAGACAACATGCCATTTTGGGCAGAGTTTAGCAGCACGCCAAGTAATGAAGTTTCATTAATGGGCGATTGGGAAACCAAACTCGACGCTATTGTAAGCCAAACAATAAATGAAAAGGTAACTAGCTTGGCTGGTGTGCCTTCCTGGATGCTCGTTTTGCTTAATGCTGTGGCCGAAAAAACTGGAAAAGAAAATCTTTTTGAAATCTGGCCCAGCCTAGAAGTATATTTTCACGGAGGTGTAAGTTTTGAACCTTATGTAGATCAATATAAAAAATTATTACCTCGCGATACATTTCGGTATTATGAAATTTATAATGCTTCGGAAGGTTTTTTCGCCATTCAAGATCAAAACAGCAGTAATGAGTTATTGTTAATGCTGGACTACGGAATTTTTTATGAATTTATCCCGATGAACAGTTATGGAACTCCTGAAGAAAAAGTAATCCCTCTAAGCGAAGTAAAAAAAGACCAAAATTACGCTATTATCATTACTACTAATGCTGGGTTATGGCGTTATAAAATTGGGGACACAGTTCGGTTTACTTCTATTAACCCATATCGCATTAAAGTAACGGGGCGTACCAAACACCACATAAATGCTTTTGGGGAAGAATTGATTATTGAAAACGCAGAAGCCGCTCTTCGAAAAGCTACTAATTTAACCCAAACTGAAATTGTAGATTACACAGCTGCACCTATTTTTATGGAAGGAAAAGAAAAAGGTGCTCACGAATGGATTATAGAGTTTAAAACCCCTCCAGAAGACTTTGAGTTTTTCTCACAACTATTAGATAAAGCACTTCAAGAAGTAAATAGCGACTACGAGGCAAAGCGAAACAACAACACAACCCTTAGAGCTCCTACTATCCATTGTGGGCGTGAGCGGTTGTTCTACGATTGGTTAAAAGAAAAAAATAAATTGGGTGGACAACATAAAGTTCCCCGGCTTTCAAACTCCAGAGGTTATATAGAAGAACTCCTTTCTTTAAACCGTTAACTTTCTTTTCTCATCTATTTTTTGTGTTGCAAAACGATGAATTTTACACTTAATCGAAACTTGAAAAATGATATGTTTTTAAACGAGTTTCTAGGTACGTTCAACTAAAAGTTTTGGTACTATTTTTCTTACAGAGTACGTTTGTATCAAATTAATAGCTCAGTAAGCAACAATGAAAAAAATAGCATTCATATTATTAGGAACATTATTTATCCTTTCAACCGCATCTTGTGCTACAGCAGTTTCAGCTAAAGAAAGTGGGAACGAAGTTGCCGGTTATACCTTGAAAAACAAAAAAGAAGTGATGCAGCAAAAAATTCTTCATAAGAAAAATAAAACTGTTATCGCTACACCATAATTTTATTTTACATTAGATTAGTTTAAGTTAGTAAAAGCCCCGAAGCGTAGTTTCTTCGGGGCTTTGTTATTTTTAAATATGTACTGACAAACTTAAGAAACTGCCTTCAACTTTTTAATGGTCGATTTGTTTAGTTTCGCTTCAGCATATTCTTTATCTACGTGTAATTCTTTCGTTTCAGTTCCTGGCAACTCAAACATTGCATCTGTCAAGACAGCTTCGCATAATGATCGTAATCCTCTAGCTCCTAATTTATATTCTACAGCTTTACCCACTATAAAATCAAGTGCTTCTTCGGTAATTACCAATTCAATTTCGTCCATTTCAAACAACTTTTCATATTGCTTAACAATGGCGTTTTTAGGTTCGGTTAAAATAGCTCGTAAAGCTCCTTTATCCAACGGATTCATATACGTTAATACCGGAAGACGACCAATTATCTCTGGGATAAGACCAAAGTCTTTTAAATCTTTAGGGATAATATATCGTAACAGGTTATTTCGCTCCAAAGAGTCTTCCTTTTTAGAAGCACTAAAACCAACCGCTTGCAGATTTAATCGTTTTGAAATCTTCTTTTCAATACCATCAAAAGCTCCACCAGCTATAAAAAGTATGTTTTCAGTATTTACTTCAATAAATTTCTGATCTGGATGCTTACGACCTCCTTTTGGTGGCACGTTTACGGTAGTTCCTTCCAACAATTTTAATAAAGCTTGTTGTACTCCTTCTCCACTAACATCACGCGTTATTGAAGGGTTATCGCTTTTACGAGCAATTTTATCTATTTCGTCTATAAAAACAATTCCGTTTTGGGCTTTTTCTAAGTTATAATCGGCGGCTTGCAACAAACGAGTTAAAATACTCTCTACATCTTCCCCAACGTATCCTGCTTCAGTTAAAACCGTTGCATCTACTATTGCCAAAGGAACGTTTAACATCCTTGCTACCGTTTTAGCCACCAGGGTTTTACCAGTACCGGTTTCCCCTACAATAATGATGTTACTTTTCTGTATTTCGATATCATCATCAGTCTTTGGCTGTAATAATCGCTTATAGTGATTATATACTGCAACAGACATCACTTTTTTGGTATTCTCCTGCCCAATTACATAATCATCTAAAAAAGCCTTAATAGTAGTGGGCTTTTTAAGCATGACATCTTTAGAAATTTCATTATTTGTAGCGTGTAAAGCTTCTTCAACTACAATACCGTGCGCTTGCTCTATACAGCGATCACAGATATGAGCATCTAAACCAGCAATAAGCAGGCTCGTTTCAGCTTTTTTTCGTCCACAAAAGGAACATTCTAATCCTTCTTCTTTCGACATTTTAGTTATTTTTCAAATTCATTAATAAAGCGCTGCTTAGTTACGGCTAAGAATCTCATCGATCATTCCATATTCCAATGCTTTGTCTGCTTTCATCCAATAATCACGATCACTATCTTCATATACCTTTTCGTAATCTTGACCGCTATGTTTGGCGATGATTTTATATAATTCTTCTTTTAAAGTAATAATTTCACGAGCGGTGATCTCAATATCACTTGCCTGCCCTTGTGCACCACCTAATGGTTGATGAATCATTACTCGAGAGTGTGTCAAACCACTTCGTTTTCCTTTTTCACCCGCACATAATAATACTGCAGCCATAGAAGCGGCCATTCCTGTACAAATTGTCGCCACGTTTGGTTTTATAAACTGCATGGTATCGTAAATACCTAAGCCTGCATACACACTACCACCTGGTGAATTAATATAAATTTGAATGTCTTTAGAAGCATCTGTACTTTCTAAAAACAGTAATTGTGCTTGTACTATGTTAGCCACTTGGTCACTTATCCCTGTACCAAGAAAGATAATACGATCCATCATTAAACGTGAAAAAACGTCCATTGCCACTGCATTCATTTGGCGTTCTTCAATAATATTTGGGGTAAGGCCTACAGGATTCATACTACTTACAATTTTATCGTAATACAAACTGCTTACTCCTTGATCTTTTATAGCAAAGTCTTTAAATTCTTTTCCGTAGTCCATAAATTTTTTATGTATTTTCTTTAAACAAAATTAGGCGTTGAACCCATATATTCAACGCCTAAAGATACCTTTTTTTTACTGAATTATGAGTACGCTTCTTTTATGAAGTCGTCGTAAGAAATCTCTTTTTCTTTCAGTTTTGCGTTTTCTTTGAAGAACTGAAGCATTTTAGTCGTATTTAACTGTTCTGTCATACGTTTTACTTCTTCTTCATTGCTAAGGATACGTGCTGCAATACCATCTAGCTCTTCATCGCTTGGGTTGGTGTTTCCAAACTGAGCCATCTGTGCTTTTATCATTTGCTTACTATGGCCTTTCAATTCATCAAAAGAAACCTGTAACCCTTCATTTTCGCTACGTATTTTCCCTTCAATTAATTGATAACGCAATCCTTTTTCGCTTCGCTCGTATTCAGCCTTTGCTTCTTCATCAGTCATTGGTTTTTCGCCAGAAACTTGAATCCAACGCTGTAAAAACTCATCTGGAAGATCAAATTTTGTGTTTTCGATTAAATTTTCAACAACATCGTTCAATAATTTCTGATCGCTTTGTTGCTCAAATTGCTTTTCAGCGTCTTCTTTAATTTTCTCTTTCAATTCTTCTTCTGAAGTAACAACACCTTCACCAAAAAGCTTATCAAAAAACTCTTGGTTTAGCTCTGCCATTTCACGCGTGTTGATTTCCTCTACTTTAAAATCAACCTCAATATCCAGACCGTGTGCATCATCATGAGAAACACCTAAATGTTTTTGGTTATCGTGATCGTCGTTAAACAGTCCTTTTGTTTTTAAGGTAACCACATCACCAATTTTAGCCTCTTTTAACGCTTTCAATTGCTTTTTCCCTTTTATATCCTCTGTGCTGAAAGTAGCTGGATTGTCGATATCTTTCTCATCGGAAGTAAACGTTCCTGTAATTTCATCACCGTCTTCGACTGCATCTTTAGCTAGTAGCTTTCCGTATTGCTTACGTATGGTTTTAACTTGATTGTCGATCATTTTATCATCGGCAACAACTTTGTAATGTGTTACGGCTTTTTTGCCTTTCACATCTACATCAAATTGTGGTGCTAAGCCTAGATCAAATTCAAACGTAAAATCATCTGCGTTCCAATCTACATCTTTTTCGTTTTTAGGGATTGGGTTTCCTAATACGTCCAGCTTTTCTTCGGTTAAATATTTATGCAAATTATCCTGAAGTAGCTTGTTTACTTCTTCAACCAAAATTGCTGTACCGTATTGTTTTTTAACCATTCCCATTGGTACGTGACCTTTTCTAAAACCAGGAATATTGGCGTTTTTACGATAGTTTTTCAGAATGGATTCTACCTTATCTGAATAATCGTCTTTTGAAATTTCTACTGTAAGTACAGCATTTAAATTATCAATGTCTTTTTTTGTAATGTTCATTTTCTGAAAAATTTACCCTGAAGGGTCGTTTTATCTTTTCCTTTTTCCTTAAAATTTCGGGTTGCAAAAATAAGATATTTTCAGCAACCCGACAAATAGTATTCCCTGTATTTCAACAGGTTATTTTTCAGTTTTTAAAAGTGAAAATAATACTGACTGTAAAAAGGAAAGCAATAGGCTAAATAACAATGCCCACCAAATATTTGAAACCGCAAAACCGCCTACAAACCAATCGGCCATCAAAATTATGATAGCGTTGATTATCAATAGAAACAGCCCTAAAGTTATAATAGTAACAGGAAGCGTTAAAATAACAAGAATTGGTTTTACAATAAACCGAAGTAAGGCAATTACAATCGCTACAATAATAGCAGAAAGATAGCCTTCAACAGCTACACCGGGAAGTATTTTAGAAAGCACTACTACAGCAACAGCTGTTAATAAAAGTTTTAAAAGTGTATTCATCTTTTTGTTTTGTATAAAGATAAAAAAACCGTTTCAGAAAAATCTGAAACGGTTTTTAATAATTAGTAGTTTTTAAATACCTATTAGTTGTTAGCTAATGTGATCGTTGCATAATTTCCTATTTCAACTTTAGGAATAGTTGCATTATATTTAGCATTAATAGCGTCAATAATAACATTTGCGGTGTATGCATAGCCTCTAGGTGTTGGGTGAACGCCATCCAATGAAAAAGCTCCACCTGTTGCAAAAGCAGAAGTTAAAACACCTCCATTATATGCAACACCCCCTTGGGCAACTTGGTTTAATGCTGCTCTAGCATCTACAAAGGCCAAGTCGTTTGCACTTGCGATACCTTGGATTGTTGCATTATAAGCTGCCGAAGCAGTAGCCACACGACCTTGCTCTACACTTGTTAAAACAAACTCATCACCTAATGGCAATGAAACCCCAACAACATTAGTTGGTATATCAGGGTTTGGTGCAGTACCAAGAACAGACGAAGCTGGAAGTACTATTAAATCATCATTAGTAGCTTGACGTAATTGCCCTAACAATTCCGCTGTGTCAGCAGGTAAACCTTGTGCAATTAATATTTGTGTAACATCTGTTAAATCATCATCTGTCATTATTGGAAAGTTTTGTCCCGCTGAGAAACTTACCATTCTTGCATCAGCTTCTTCTTGAGTTATAATACTAGCAGCTACCAATGCAGGTAATACTTGCGTATTATATAACGCAAATTGAGCATTTACTGCAGCTGCAGTAGCAGCATCTAATGGAATAGCCTGTGCAGGAACTGTAGTAAAATAAGGAATTGATGTTACATCAGGAATATTAATTAAAGCTCCTCCAGATGCACTTGCAGATAAAGCACTTACTTCTTGACTATAAACTGAAGCAAATACGTTTGGATCTGTAATGTCGTTAGGCCCATAGGTTGATGGATCTATATTACCAGTTTGATCAACACCTACACCACCAGAAGTTGCATAGCTTAAAATATCGTTGTTCCCTATCCAAAGTGAGAAAAAGCTTGGGTTTTGTGACGCAGCATCGGCAAGTACTGTGGCATTAGTACTAGTTGCTATACGTGCATAATATGGATTTGCAGCACCTGTTGGCACTCCTGCAGCATTACCATAACCAGGCGCTACCAAATGAAAGCTTTTCGCCCCTGGAATACCCATATTGTTAAATGGACCCGTTGGACCGTTGGTTACTTCGGTGGTAGGGTTTCCTTCTAGAATTACTGGAGCTCTTTCCCCATCTGCATCTACAGAGAGGACCAAACGGTTATCTGTTATTTGATTTCCGTTCAACAACAAGCCCCCTAAATTATCATTCATTAAAGGTTGTGAAAACTCACCACCACCGGCAAAATCAAATTGTCCAGCTAAAATATTTGGATATGAGTTTTGTTGTCCTGTTATATACAGTGCATTATCAGCAAAGCCAGCGGTTAACGAGTTACCAACTGCTACATAGTTTGAGAAGTTAGCACTCCCACTGTCGTAAAAGCCTTCTTCGTTGACCGGGTTTTCAAATTCTGGCTCACAACTTACAAACCCAATGGCAAGTAAGCCTAAAAATATATTTATAGTATTTTTCATTGTTTTCAATTTTTTATCAATTACAGTTTGTAAGACACTCCTAATCCTGGTACAAATGCACTGGATTTATACGTTCCGCTAAAAGGTGCTCTAACTCCTTGATCAAAGTAATAATCGTACGAAGCATCTACCTCTTTAAAGTGTAAGTACAAGAAAGAAGCATCTATTTGGAAATGATCTCCTACATTTACAGTTAAACCAGCTGTATAGCCACTACTATCATTTCTTGGTGTTTCTGGCGCGAAATATCCTTCACGAACAGGGGTTTCGTCAAAATAGTACCCGGCACGTAGTGTAAACATGTTAGTTACATCATATTGAAGTCCAAATCGGTACGTAGAAGCGTTTTTATAATTACGTAAGTTTTCTGAATCTGGTACTGTAGCGTTTGCAAAATCAATACTTAATGATTCATATACATCCCAAAAAGCTCGGTTATAGTCAAAAGCAAAAGTCCATTTTTCACAGAATTCATAACTTAAACCAACTGTTAATTCAGCAGGCAACGGTAACGATGCATCAAATTGTGTGTCAACAAATGGGGTTAGCGGTGAGTTTGGAACATTTTGAAAGTCGGCATCACCATCTTCAGCATCTAAAATAATTTCAGAACGGTAGTTTGCACCAATTCGTAAGTTGTCGGTTGGATTAAACATAAACCCTGCTGTCCATCCCCAGTTAGTTACACCTGAAGCATCGATTGTCACTTCAGAACGGTTTCCTTCTAAATCGGTTAAAGATCTTGAAAGATTTCGGTTGAAGTTTACTGAACCTGTTACATATATTGGACCACCACCAACACTAAATTTATCATTTACTTTCAATGAAACACTAGGTTGTATGAAAATAGCCTGTAAATCAATATTGTTTACCAAGTGAGAACCTGCCCAATCATCTTCATATTCAACAGTACTTCCATAAGGAGTGTATATACCTAATCCAAATGCCAACCAATCGGTTGCTTGATAAGAAGCATATAAATACAAAGGTGTACTTATTGGGTTGTCGGTTTCTGCATACGTACCAAAAGTTTCGTTTTGATAAGCAACGCTAGAGAACACGCCACTAACACCTGCTGAAATACTTAATTTGTTTTCTAAATAGACTAACCCTGCTGGGTTAAAGAACACACTTTCTGCACTATTTACTACAGCAACACCTGTGTGTCCCATAGCAAGTGCTTTGTTACCCTGCAAACTAACGCGATAACCGCCGGCATAGGTTACTGCCGTAATAAGTGCAAATACGGCCAGTAGAACTACTTTCTTCATAATTGATTTGAGTTAAATTAAATTTATTGTTGATATGGATTTACATCAAATTTACAATTTATTATGCATACATAGCAAATTGCCATTACAATACTATAAAAATTTCATAACATTTTCATAAAATTCTTCAGGATTTTCTGCGTGAAGCCAATGACCAGCATTTTTTATGGTCTCAATTTTAGCTTTCGGGAAGTGTTTTTTTATTATTATTTCATCCATTTGCTGAATATATCCAGATTTTCCGCCTGCTAAAAACAAGGTGTCGCCCTTAAAAAGGGTCTCTTTACCTAAGGGTTCGCCTACCTCATCAATATTTTTAGTCAATACAGGAAGGTTCATCCGTAATGCTAACTCCCCTTTATTTTTCCAGTATAAGTTTTTTAACAGAAATTGACGCACTCCTTTTTCCTTTACATATTCGGCCAGTTTTTTATCAGCTTGTGAACGGCTTTCTATTTCAGAAAAATCTAATGAAGCCAAGCCTTTTAATATATCTTGATGGTGTTGCGGATACTGCTTTGGCGCAATATCTGCAACAATAAGTTTTGAAACCAGCCCAGGATATTCTGTTGCGCATTGCATCGCTGTTTTTCCGCCCATAGAATGACCCAATAGGATAATATCTTCAAGATCGTGATGATCACAGTAAGTTTTCACATCTTCTGCCATCACCTTATAGTTATGTTCATCATCATGAAAACTTCTTCCATGGTTACGTTGGTCAATAAGATGTACTTGATAGCCTGCTTCTGAAAAACGGTTTCCGAGGGTTTTCCAGTTATCGCTCATTCCCAAAAACCCATGAAGAATTAAAAAAGGGTTTCCTTCGCCTAAAATTTGTGAGTGTAATACTTCCATTACTTCAGTTTTTCTAAATATTGTTTAATTACAGGCTCTAGCCCTTGGTAAATGGCCTCGCAAATTAAGGCGTGACCAATAGACACCTCTTGCAAATGCGGAACATTTTCCTTGAAAAACTCAATGTTTTTCAAGGAAAGGTCGTGACCAGCGTTAACACCAAGCCCCAATTTATGCGCTAGAATAGCACAATCAGCATATGGTTTTACTGAATCTTTATCACCATTCTCAAATGCTTCAGCAAACGCTTCGGTGTATAGTTCAATTCTGTCGGTACCGGTTTTTGCAGCCCCTTCAATCATATCTAAAGTAGGATCTACAAAAATTGAAGTTCGAATCCCGTTGTTTTTAAATTCTGAAATAATTTCAGCTAAATAATCTTTATGCTTTACGGTATCCCAACCCGCATTTGAAGTTATAGCATCTACCGCATCTGGCACCAACGTTACTTGAGTAGGTTTAATTTGCAAAACCATATCCATAAATTTTTTGATAGGGTTTCCTTCAATATTGTACTCAGTCGTTACAATAGACTTAAGGTCGTACGCATCTTGATACCGAATGTGACGCTCGTCTGGTCTAGGGTGAATCGTGACCCCTTGTGCCTCAAAAGTCTGCACATCTTTTGCTACTTGTAAAACATCTGGCACATTACCTCCCCGGGCATTTCTAAGGGTGGCGATCTTGTTAATATTTACGCTTAATTTTGTCATTTTATTAGTTTAAGATTAACAAAAATACAAAGCTTCGAGACGCTTTTCCATTTATATTTTAAGTAATTTGCATAAAAAACAGCTATTTTGGATACGTTAAATTACATATTAGAAGATATTTCGCCTTTTGATATTTCTTCAACTATTAAAGAAGTACAAAAAGCTTTTAACAACCTTACCTATACACATATTCCCGTAAAAAAAGATAATACGTATATAGGTTGTATTTCTGAAACGGACGCCCATTGTTTTGACAACGATAAAAAACTGAGTGATTACCAATATGCTTTAGAAGGTTTTTTTGTTCGGAAAAGCACCAATTGGCTTGATATCTTAGAGGCTTTCGCACTTCATAACACTAACATCATGCCAATTTTAGATGATGATAATCACTATATTGGTTATTATGAATTAGGCGATATTATGAGCCTTTTTAATAATACGCCTTTTCTAAATGAAGCAGGGGCAATCATTGTAGTTGAAAAAGGACTTAACGATTATTCTTTCAGTGAAATTTGTCAGATTGTAGAAAGTAACGGAACTCGTATTTTTGGGGTGTTTGTCTCAAAAATCGAAAATGACAAAATGCAAGCTACTATTAAAATTGGTCATACAGGAATGAACGAAATCGTGCAGACTTTTAGAAGGTATAATTACACAGTAATTAGCAACCATGAAGAAGATAAGTTTTTAAAAGACTTAAAAGAGCGCTCCGATTATTTAGACAAATACTTAAATATGTAAATTGATGAAAATAGGAATTTACGGTCAGTTCTATCATAAAAATTCTGAAACCTATATTCAGTTAATTCTCGATGCTTTAAAAAATAAAAACGTATCGGTTTTTATTGAAGAAAACTTTCTGGACATTATTAATATGAATAATGAAATCACCCGGAATTTTTCAAACTTCGAAACCTTTACCGAATTAGATGAAACGTACGACCTTTTTTTCAGTATAGGCGGTGACGGAACCATATTAAAATCTATCACTTTTGTTAAAGACCTCGACATCCCAATTGTGGGAATTAACACAGGTAGATTGGGTTTTTTAGCGACCATACAAAAAGAAGAAATAACTCAAAGTCTTTCACAAATACTCGATGGTGACTATTTAATCTCTGAAAGAAGTTTACTCACCATTGCCACTACCCCAAAAAACACAGAGATAAAACCCACTTTAAATTTTGCCTTAAATGAAATTGCCGTAAACCGGAAAAACACAACATCTATGATTAAGGTAGAAACCGATGTAAACGGAAACCACCTTACTTCTTATTGGTCTGATGGGTTGATAGTTGCCACTCCTACAGGATCCACTGGTTACTCATTAAGTTGCGGCGGCCCTGTAATAGAACCCAATGCAAAAAACATTGTAATAACCCCAATTGCTCCTCACAATTTAAACGCAAGGCCTTTGGTGCTGCCAGATGACAGTAAACTAACTTTAAAAGTTTCAGGAAGGGAAAAATCGTATTTAGTTTCATTAGATTCCCGTATTGCTACTTTAGAAAATAACACAACCATTCACATTAAAAAAGCTTCGTTTACAATCAAACTTGTTCAATTAGCCGAAGACAGTTTTATAAAAACCCTTCGTAAAAAATTACTGTGGGGCGAAGACAAACGTAACTAAAACAATAAAATTCCATAAAACTTGTTAACTCTCACAGAGTAATTCGCTAATTATTCAATAAAGCGAAGTTTATTATTATATTTGCAAACTTTTAAGGTATATGAGGTATATCGCGACCATAATTTTAGTAGTAACAGCCACATTTTCACTACATTCACAAACCTACGAAGTAGGTGGCATGATTGGAGGCGCCAATTATATAGGCGATGTTGGACGAACTAACTATATAGCCCCAAACAGCTTTGCTTTTGGAGGTATTTTTAAATGGAACAGAAGTGCTAGGCACTCCTTTAGAGCCTCAGTATTAGTTGCCAACATTAAAGGCGATGATGCAGACTCCAACCAAGAACGAAGACAGCAAAGAGGCTTATCTTTTTCAAATACAGTAAGTGAAGTTTCGTTAGGTATGGAATATACTTTTTGGGAGTTTAGTATGTATAGTGGCAGACCCGCAAGCACGCCATACTTATACACTGGCCTTACCTATTTTTGGTACGATGCCCTTTATAAAAGAAGTGACGATGTAATCACCGACTATGATGGGGCTTCGGCTGTAGCCATTCCAATGGTTGTAGGCTATAAAACAAGTTTAGCTAATAGATTTGTTTTAGGTTTTGAAATTGGAGCACGTTATACGTTTACAGACAACTTAGACGGCAGCAACCCAACTAAAGGTTTAGAAGACAACCAAAGTCTAAAATTTGGAAATACAAACAGTGACGATTGGTACGTTTTTACAGGAATAACCTTAACCGTTACCTTTGGCCGAAAACCATGTTATTGTAATTTTTAATTCATGACTGCAAAAGAACAAATAGACAAAAACAAGCTTCCTAAGCATTTAGCAGTAATCATGGATGGCAATGGAAGATGGGCAAAGCAAAAAGGCATGTTTCGATCTATGGGACATGAAAATGGCACCAAAGCTGTGCGTGAAATCGTCGAAGCTTGCGCCGAAATAAACATACCCTATTTAACACTTTACGCTTTTTCTACTGAAAACTGGAGCCGACCAAAACTTGAAGTAGAATTACTAATGAAGCTATTGGTTTCTTCCTTAAAAAAAGAAATAAAAACACTTCACGACAATAACATTAAACTCAATGCTATTGGCAATCTTGAGGCATTACCAAAAAAAGCACAGCGAGAATTAAAAGACGTAATAGACAAAACCAAAGACAATTCAAGAATGACCTTGACGCTAGCTCTTAGCTATGGTTCTAGAGAAGAAATTATAAAAACCATCAAAGAGATTAGTCATAAAGTTAAAAATAACCTAATTTCGCCGGAAAATATTGACGAAACGGTTATAAATAATCATCTTTACACGCAAAATTTGCCAGATGTAGATTTATTGATACGTACCAGCGGTGAGCAGCGCATCAGTAATTTTTTATTATGGCAAATTGCCTATGCCGAATTGTATTTTACAGAGACCCTTTGGCCAGATTATAGAAAAAACCATCTTTTTGAAGCAATACTAAATTATCAAAACAGAGAAAGAAGATTTGGAAAGACAAGTGAACAACTTAAATAATACCCTATTGTTACAATCCTACAAAAAAGTTTATTGTATAATCATATTTACAATGGCAACGGTTTTCTCCCTTACTGCACAACAAAGGGATTTGGACAGTGGCAAAAAATACACCATAAATAAAATAGAAGTTACAGGTGCGCAGAGCTTTAACGAGCAAACCGTAATTGCCTTCACAGGCCTTAAAACTGGAGATCGCATCTACATTCCCGGTGAAAAGTTAAGTGCAGTAACCAAAAAACTTTGGGAGCAAAACCTCTTTAGTGATATTGCCTTTTATGTTACCAACATTGACGGAGACAAAGCAGATCTAGAACTTTACATTGTAGAACTACCCAAGCTTAATGAGGTTACCATAGAGGGAATTAAAAAAAGAAAGAAAAAGGATATACTTAAGGAGAATGAGTTAGAGCCTGGTACAAAAATCACCAACAACCTCATTACTACCACAAAGAATAAAATTAAAAATAAGTATAAGGAAGACGGTTACTTAAACACACAAGTAATCATTTCTCAAATGCCACATTTAGACTCTACCGGTCAAGAAGTGGCCAAAAACATGACCATAAAAATTGATAAAGGTGAGCGTGTAAAGGTTTCTGATATTGATTTTGAAGGAAATGAGCAGTTTTCAGACGGCAAATTGCGCCGGGCCATGAAAGAAACAAAACAGAAGTTCTTTCTAAGAATATTTAAACGCTCTAAATACACTAAGGAGGGCTTTGAAGAAGATAAGGCATCCATTATTAAAAAATATAAGGCAAATGGATATCGAGATGCTCGTATTACCAGCGACACTTTATTAGTTAAAGATGAAGAGAACGTTGCCTTAAAAATAGACATAGAAGAGGGCGATAAATATTACTTCGGAAATATTAGGTTTATTGGAAACAGCGTTTATACAGACAGCCAACTGCGTCAAGTATTAGGTATTGGTAAAGGAGAAACCTACAATGGAGTATTACTACAAGAACGTATAGCCGATGTAGAAAATCCTGAAGCCGAAGACCTTACCAACTTATACCAAAACAACGGATATTTATTTTCAAGCATTAACCCAGTAGAGGTTGCTGTTAGAAATGACACCATTGATTTTGAAATTAGAATTAGAGAAGGAAAACTTGCCTATTTTGACCACATAAGCGTAATTGGTAATGATAAAACAAACGACCATGTAATTTACCGGGAACTAAGAACTCGCCCAGGTCAAAAATACAGTAAACGTAATGTAGTACGTACTATCCGTGAATTGGGACAATTAGGGTATTTTGACCCTGAACAATTATCCCCTAATTTCAAAAATGTAGATCCTAATAGCGGTACTGTAGATTTGGAGTATTCAGTGGTTGAGAAAGGTGCCAGCCAAATAGAACTGCAAGGTGGATATGGCGGCGGTGGCTTTGTAGGTACCTTAGGGCTGTCTTTTAACAACTTCTCACTTCGTAATATATTTAACAAAGAGGCTTATAAACCTCTACCTATGGGAGATGGTCAAAAGCTTTCATTACGAGCACAAGCCAGTAGTTTTTACCAAACCTACAGCCTTTCCCTTACCGAACCATGGTTGGGAGGGAAAAAACCTGTACAGCTAAGCACCTCGTTCTCACACACCGTTCAATATTTTTATGATTTCACCACTCGAGATGTTGATAAGGATCGCCGTTTTCTTATCACCGGAGGTTCTGTTGGGATTGCGCAACGACTAAAATGGCCAGACGATTACTTTCAGTTATCACAAGCTATTAGTTTTCAGCACTATAACTTGAAGAACTATAACACAGGGTTATTTACATTTGGTAATGGTTATTCAAATAACTTGGCATACACAATTGGGCTTAGCCGTAACAACACAGCAACAAACCCTATTTATCCAGTATCGGGTTCTAACTTTAGCATCACAGCAAAATTAACACCACCTTACTCTCTCTTAAATGGTGTTGATTATGGAGATCTTAGAGATGAACGCGCACAACTTTTAGAAGTTCCTGAAAACAGTTCAGAATTTAGAGCAGCACAAAATAGAATTGCTGATATAGACCAAGAGCGATTTAAATGGCTAGAGTACTATAAAGTAAAATTTAAAGGTGATTGGTATACTAATTTAATTGATAAATTGGTTTTAAAAAGCAGTACCGAATTCGGATTTCTAGGTGCATATAATCAAGACAGAGGTATTCCTCCTTTTGAACGTTTTTTCGTGGGAGGTGATGGACTAGGGTCTTTTAGCTTGGACGGTCGAGAAGTAATTCAATTACGTGGTTACCCAAACCAATCATTATCTGATCAAGATGGAAATACCATTTTCAATAAATTTTCGTTAGAACTACGATACCCTATAACATTAAAGCAAGTTGCTTCTATTTATGGATTAGCTTTTGCTGAAGGAGGAAACGCATTTAATGGCTTTAGGGATTATAACCCCTTTGAACTAAAAAGGTCTGCCGGAGTAGGATTACGTATATTTATGCCCGCATTTGGATTATTGGGTATTGATTTCGGTTACGGTTTCGACCCTATACTTGGCGGTATAGAACCAAGTGGATGGGAAACACACTTTATTCTGGGACAACAATTTTAATTTTGGCACGATATTTTCTTAAACAACAACCAAAGATTATGAAAACGAACAAGCTACTCTTTTTATCGCTTATACTTTTAAGTTTTGGGTTTATGGCCCAAGCACAACGTGGAGCCCGTATTGGGTATATTGATATGGAATACATTCTTGAAAATGTTCCCGAATACAAAGAAGCTTCAACACAATTGGAAGGAAAGGTGCAGCGATGGAAAAAAGACATTGAGAAAAAAACCAAAGAAGTAGAACAAATGAAGCTTAATTTAAGCAATGAAAGAGTTCTGCTAACCAATGAGCTTATTGAAGAAAGAGAAGAAGAAATAAAAATATTGGAAGATGAAATATTAGACTACCAACAAGACCGATTTGGCCCAAATGGTGATTTAATGATTCAAAGGCGTCAACTTGTGCAACCAATTCAAGATCAGGTTTTTAATATTGTGCAAGAAATTGCTGAAAACAAGAAATATGACTTTATCTTTGACAAATCTGCAGATGTTGTAATGCTCTTTGCTGCAGAACGAAACGACATCAGTGACGTTGTTTTACGAAGTATTAACCGAGCTGCAAAACGCGAAGAAGCACAAACCAAAAGAGAAGAAAAAGAAATAGAGCGTAAAGAAGAATTAAGCGTTGAAGAAGAAGGTGCGGTGACCGAACGCGAGCAAGAAATTGAAGACCGCAAAAATGAGCGTGAAAAACAAATGGAAGAACGACAAAGAGTTCGCGATTCCATACGGGCTGCTAGAAAAGCTGAAATAGAAGCAAGAAGGCAACGAATTCTTGAAGAAAGACAAGCTCGAATAGATTCTATTGAACAAGCTAGAGAAGCTAGACGTAATGATCGCAATGACCAAGAAAATAACACAAATGAAGAAGGTGGAGACGGCAGCAATGAAAACGGAGACGGAGACAATTAATCAATAATAAATACAAATAATTATAACACTTAAATTTATTACAATGAAACATTTAAAATTAGCAATAGTAACCTTGGCGGTTTTTGTAGGAGCTACAAGTTTTGTGAACGCACAATCTAAAATTGCACACATAGACACACAAGCTTTAGTTGAGGCAATGCCAGAGATGAAGTCTGCACAAAGTGAACTTGACAAAATTCAAAAAACGTACGATACTGAAATTAAGGCGATGGCTAAAGAGCTTGAAACTAAAATGAAGCAGTACGATCAAGAAGCAACTAGCAAAACAGAAGAGGAAAACCAAAAGCGTTTTGAAGAAGTACAAGGTATGCAAAAAAACATTCAAGCATATAGACAACAGGCTTTACAAGATCTTCAAACTAAAGAAAGAGATATCCTAAAGCCAGTATTGGAAAAAGCTCGTGCAGCTATTCAAAAAGTAGCCCGTGCTCAAGGTTTTCAATATGTAATGGACTCTACTACCGGTAGCGGACTTATTTTAGCCGATGGTAAAGATCTTATGGCAGACGTTAAAAAAGAAATGGGAATCTAATTATAGATATTTCTTTTAAAATTTTACTAAACTGCCTACAACTTCTGTAGGCAGTTTTTATTTTTACATACATGAACAAAAATAGTCCCATAGGTATTTTCGATTCTGGCGTTGGTGGTTCATCTATATGGCAGGAAATCCATCAATTGATGCCCAATGAAAACACTGTTTATTTAGCGGACAGTAAGAACGCCCCCTACGGAAACAAAACACAGGACGAAATTGTTTCATTAAGTATCAAAAACACCGAGGTCTTAATAAACATGGGCTGCAAAATAATTGTGGTTGCCTGTAATACCGCAACAACAAATGCAATTGAAATATTACGTTCAACATTTGATATCCCAATAATTGGTATTGAACCAGCTATTAAACCTGCTGCCCTGCAAACAAAATATAAGAGCATTGGTATTTTAGCTACAAAAGGAACCTTGAGCAGCGCACTATTTCATAAAACAGCAAAAGAATTCACTAAAGAAGTTTCAGTAGTGGAAATTATAGGCGAAGGTCTAGTGCCTTTAATTGAAAATGACGAACTGGAAACCAATGAAATGAAAATGCTTTTAAAAAAATATACAGCCCCTATGGTTGCTGCAAATATTGATTATTTGGTTTTGGGCTGTTCACATTACCCTTATCTTATTCCACAGTTGCATAAAATTTTACCTACCCATGTCTCAATTATAGATTCTGGTCAAGCAGTTGCCAAACAAACCCAAAGTGTAATGCAACAACATGGCTTACTTAATGAAAGCGACAAAAAAGGCACCCTTCAATTTTACACGAATACCAAAGTTGATACCTTAAAAAGCCTATTAAAAAAGTATTCTGAAATAATAACCGTTGAAAAAATGGATTTTTAACCACTTGTAGTAAAAACTCTATTAAGAATTTCTGTTCACCCCCTACTTCAACCGCATTTTATGCCTCTTCATAACACAGTAACTCAATTTTCTGTTAAGGTAGCCGTTTTCTATAAAGTATTGATTTTCTTTCCTTAATTTTGCAAAAAAAGATTGTATGTCAACATATACTATTTCCATAGAGCCTACAAATAACGCAAGCATTGTAAAGTTTGTAGCCAATTCATTTTTAACACGCTCCAACAGTTACGAGTTTAAAAATATTGACGAAGCTAAGCCTAGCCCTATAGCACAACAGCTATTTTATCTACCTTTTGTAAAAACCGTCTATATTTCACAAAACTTTATTGCTATCGAAAAGTACGATATTGTAACTTGGGAAGATGTGCAAAACGAAGTTTCTGAATCCATAACAGAATACCTAAACAGCGGAAAAGAAGTGGTCACCACTACCGAAACACAAAAAAAGGTGCCTGTTACTGTATATGCTGAAAGCACTCCAAACCCAGCGGCAATGAAGTTTGTAGCCAATAAGCCCTTGGCAGATGGCACGTTTGAATTTAAAAATATAGATGAAGCCGTCCATGCACCTCTAGCAAAAGCCTTGTTTGCATTTCCGTTTGTAAAAGAAGTGTTTATCAGTGCCAATTACGTATCGGTGTTAAAATATAATATGGCCGAATGGCAGGAAATTTCTATGGAACTGCGAGAGTTTATTAGAAAATACATTGAAGATGGCAAACCGGTACTAAGTGATGAAATTCTTCAGAAAAAAGAAAAAGAAGAAGCAAGTTCACAGCAGTCTATTTCAAACAAAGATTTAAAAGACATTGACAAGGAAATCATTTCTATTCTTGATGAATATGTAAAACCGGCTGTAGCTAGCGATGGCGGTAATATTGCGTTCGATTCTTTTAACGAACATACCAAAACCCTACGCGTTATTCTACAAGGAGCTTGTAGTGGCTGCCCTTCCTCTACCGTTACCTTAAAAAACGGAATTGAAACCATGTTAAAAGATATGATGAACGGACGGGTACAGACAGTTGAAGCTATTAATGGGTAAATTAATTATAATTACGTTAATAGCTTTTAAGTAAATTAACCTAATTGACTTTTTAAATTGAAAAATTAAACATGTGTTAAACTATTTTTTATTTCTAACCGTTTGTTTAGTTTTGTGCTATACAATTTGACAATGCCTAGAACAAAAAAGTATAACGAGCAAGAAGTAATAGAAAAAGCCATGAATTTATTCTGGCGGAACGGCTATGAAACAACGTCAATGCAGATGCTTGAAAAAGAAATGGGTATAAACAAGTTTTCTATTTATTCCAGCTTTGGCAACAAAAATGGTGTGTTTCTTGAAAGTTTGAAGTGCTATAAACAGAAGCTAAACCAACTCATTAATACGTTGAAAGCTTCTCCAGGTGGCCAACTAGCTTTAAAACGGTATTTCTACGATTTTATAGAGTTTTCAAAGGAAACCGATTTTGGCAAAGGTTGTTTAATAACAAACACCGCCAATGAAATTGGGACAGATGCAGATGAAAAGATTAAAGAGGTTCTAAATAGATTCACCAATGATGTAAAACAAGTTTTTGCAGATAAATTAAGGCAAGAAACAGCTAAGGATAAATCTACAATTGAACAAGAAGCAGATTATCTTTTAATTTCAATGTTCGGTCTATCATCCGCTACACGGATTTTTAACAAAGAGCAACTTAACAACTATATTGAAAACATATTCAAAAACATATAAAAAAATTTACTTTAAATCTAAACGATTGTTTAGATTTAAATTTTTATTAATTATAAACAATGAATACTATGAGTACTACACAAACAAATGAAACTTTAAAAATTCACAATATCGATTCAGCACCTGAAAAAAGTAAGGGTTTATTAGAAAAATCGAAAAAAGCATATGGTTATGTCCCTAACTTACATGGAGTATTAGCCGAATCACCAGGATTGCTTGAGGCGTACCAAACCCTACACGAGTTATTTGCAAACTCTTCTTTTAACAAAGATGAACTTACCGTAGTTTGGCAAACGATCAACGTTGAACACGAGTGCCACTACTGCGTTCCTGCCCACACGGCCATTGCAAAGGCCATGAACGTAGATGATAGCATTACTGAAGCGTTGAGAAACAAAACAGAAATGCCTTCTGAAAAACTACAAGCATTACACCAAATGACTTTAGCGGTAACTAAAAACCGTGGTAATGTTTCTCAAGATGAAATCGACGCATTTTATACAGCTGGCTACAACCAAAGGCAACTATTAGAAATTATTCTTGGTTTATCTCAAAAAGTAATAAGTAATTACACCAATCATATTGCTGAAACTCCATTAGATGATGGATTTGAAAAATATGCTTGAAAAAAATAATCAAATAATCTATAAGCACTGGTCAACCTATCCAGTGCTTATAATTTTACTTAATCCAAATATGTAAAATGAGTAAATTTTTCATGGGGATTTTATGGCTAATTCTTTTGAATGAAAAAATGTGAATACTACTATTATAACAAGGTTTTAACGATTATTTGAGAGTTTTTGCTTCTATAAAACCGTATCTTAGATAACCTAATCTAAAAACCAAAAATTATGGCAGTATTAAAAGTTATAGAAGTATTAGCAAACTCAAACGAAAGTTGGGAGGATGCAACAAGAAAAGCGGTAAAGCACGCTAGTAAAACAGTGAAAAATATTAAGTCGGTTTATGTTAACGAACAAAGTTGTACAGTAAACGGAGACGATGTAGATCAGTTTAGAGTGAATGTGAAAATTACTTTTGAAGTAAGCTAACACACTACTTATAAAAAAACTGAATACGCTTTTGAAATAATCAAGAGCGTATTTTTCTTTTCCTGCCCGTATTCTAACCATGTTCAACAATCACTGGCAGGCAGGTCTGAAACAATAAATCCCACCCAAGAAACCTTGGAACAACACAAAAACTTATTACATACCGAAACTAGCCCTTACTTGCTGCAGCATGCAGGTAATCCTGTATATTGGCAAGCCTGGAATCAAAAAACCCTTGCAAAAGCAAAAGCTGAAAACAAGTTAATGATTGTAAGTATTGGGTATGCAGCTTGCCATTGGTGCCATGTGATGGAACATGAAAGCTTTGAAGACCAAGAAGTAGCCAATGTGATGAACCAAGATTATATTTCGGTTAAAGTTGACCGTGAAGAACGCCCCGACATTGATCAAATTTACATAAATGCCGTGCAGTTAATGACAGGTGGAGCTGGTTGGCCTTTAAACGTTGTTACCCTACCTGATGGTCGCCCTGTATGGGGTGGAACTTATTTTAAAAAAGAGCAATGGATTGATGCTTTGCAGCAAATTCAACAAGTATATAACGAATCGCCAGAAAAACTGGAAGAATATGCTAAACGATTGGAAGATGGTGTAAAGAGCATGGATGGCATTCAGCTAAACACTGAGAAGTCTGACTTTTCAAATTTTGATACTACCTCCTTAATTGAAAAATGGAGTCGAAATTTTGATCATCAATTTGGAGGGTATAAGCAAGCACCCAAATTCATGATGCCCAATAATTATGAATTCCTGTTGAGATATGGGGTTCAACATAACGATAAAACGTTACTGGAATATGTAGAAAAAACACTAACCCTAATGGCGTATGGAGGTATTTATGATGCTGTTGGAGGTGGGTTTTCACGATATAGTGTAGACCAAAAGTGGCACATTCCACATTTTGAAAAAATGCTCTATGACAATGCTCAACTGGTAAGCCTGTACAGCAATGCTTATGCACAAACCCAAAACCCATTGTATAAAGAGGTTGTTGAAGAAACCTTGCAGTTTGTTTCAGAAACACTAACGAGCGATGAGGGAGCATTTTATTCTTCATTAGATGCCGATAGTAAAACTGCGTCAGGAAAATTAAAAGAAGGAGCTTATTATGTTTATACCAAAAAAGAGTTGCAAGAGCTTTTAAAAGGTGATTTTGAAATTTTTAAATCATATTACAATGTTAATGACTTCGGAAAATGGGAGGATGGAAACTATGTGTTGATTCGTAATAAAAGTAATGCCCAAATTTCCGAAGAATTTTCAATTTCAGAAGAAACACTTCAGAAAAAAAAGAAAGACTGGAAACAAACTTTATTTACGTATCGAAACAAACGATCAAAACCCCGTCTGGATGATAAAACACTTACCTCTTGGAATGGGTTGATGTTGAAAGGCTATGTTGATGCCTATAAAACATTTCAGAAAAAAGAATATTTAGATGTTGCTTTACAAAATGCCCATTTTATAAAAAAAAGACAGTTGCAAAATAATGGTGCCTTATTTCATAATTACAAAAACGGAAAAAGTACTATTAATGGGTATTTAGAAGATTATGCCGCGGTGATTGAGGCTTTTATTGCTTTATATCAAGTTACCTTAGATGAAGAGTGGCTGCATAGTTCAAAACAAATGATAGATTATGTGTTTCAGTATTTTCATGATGAAGAGAAACAAATGTTTTATTTTACCTCTTCAAAAGATGAAAAATTAATGACACGCCTTTTTGAATACCGGGACAATGTGATCCCTGCTTCAAATTCCATTATGGCAAAAAATCTGTTTAAATTATCACGATACTATAATGACGAACGGTATAAGACAACCGCAAAGCAAATGCTTAAAAATGTATTAGCAGAGTTATCATCATACCCGATAGGGTTTTCAAATTGGCTTGAATTGCTCACTAATTACCAATCAAAATTTTACGAAGTGGTTATAGTTGGTGAGAATGCATTAGAAAAAACAAAAAAACTAAATAAAAAATACTTGCCCAATAAGTTACTTGCCGGCAGTACCAAAGAATCAGACCTGTTTTTATTGCAAAACAGGTTTGTTAAAGATGAAACATTCATTTACGTTTGTATTGATAATACGTGTAAAATGCCTGTTTCAGAAATAAAAAAAGCTATTAAAACAATTAAAAAAATTAAAATTAAATGGACAAACTAAACAACTGGGAAACTTATATAGAGGAGTACGGACAAAAACTGATTGATTTTCTCCCTTCTTTGATTGGAGCCATCTTGATGCTTATTGTTGGTTTATGGATTATAAAATTTATAAATAGGTTTATAAAAAAGTTTTTTGATAAAAAGGATTATGATGTCACGCTTGAAAATTTTATAGCGAGTCTAATAAGTTGGGGATTAAAAATCCTGCTTTTTGTATTGGTCATTACTCAATTGGGGGTTGAATCTGCTTCTCTTGTTGCCGTTATTGGTGCTGCCGGTTTAGCAGTAGGTCTTGCATTACAAGGCTCACTTGCAAATTTTGCAGGCGGAGTGTTAATTTTATTATTAAAGCCGTTTAAAGTCGGGGACTGGATTTCTGCCCAAGGTATTGAAGGTACTGTAAAAGAAATTTCTATCTTTAACACTCGTATTATTACTTTTGGTAACCAAGAAGCTGTAGTGCCCAATGGTAAATTATCAAATGATAACATTGTAAATTACACTTCTCAAGGAATTCGTCGTGAAGCATTGACGTTTGGCATAGGTTATGATGATAATATAAAAGAAGCAAAGGAAATCCTATTAAATCTTGTAAATGAGCAAGAAACAGTTTTACAGCTTGAAGATAAAATGCCTATGATTGTAGTTGGTGGATTAGGTGATAGTTCGGTTAATTTATCGTTGCGTTATTGGGCTAAAAACGAAGATTTTTGGGGTATTCGTTGGCATGTTTTAGAAGAAGGAAAAGCACGTTTAGAAGCTGCTGGCATAAGCATACCCTTCCCGCAAAGAGATGTTCATTTATATAATACAAACCATTAAAATAATTTATTATGAAAAAAATGTTATTAATTCTTATTAGTATTACCATAGCAAATAATTGTTTTGCTCAAATTGATGTTAGAGGAGGCGGAGCTGCTGAAGCTCTTTGGACTCAAAATTATAATAAGCAGCTTATCGAAGGTGTTGAAATAAGTGCAATCGAAGGCTCTCCATATGTTACAGAGGCTTTTCTTCCTGGAAAAATTTACTCTGGAAACAAAGTTCAAAATCAAGCAATTTTGCTTAGATATAATATTTATAATGATCTAATAGAGGTTGAAGATCCATCTAAAGGAACAAAAGGACCACATAACAGCGTATTAAAGTCCCCCAGAATTTGGGTAGAAATAGCCGGAAAAAAATATGTGTTTATGGACAACTTTAGAGATGAATTTCATACAGATGGAAGTTATCTAATTCTTCTTGAAGAGGGAGAAAACTATAATTTATATAAAAAACACAATGCTACATTGACCGAGGCTAGAAAAGCTAGAAATACTTATGAGAGAGACAAACCAGCCTCTTTTTCACAAACAACAACCTACTACCTATTAGATAATTCAAGTCAATCTTTTATAGAAGTGCCTTCTAGAGACTCTAAAGCTAAAAAAGAAATGGAAAATCTTAAAAAAGGAAGTAAATCATTTATTTCAAAAAATAAAATTGATCTTGAGAATGATAAGGGTATGTTAAGTTTGTTTAATTATATAAATAATTAAACTTAACCGGCAATAAAATCCTTTAAATAATAGGGTTCAAAATAAGCGACATCTTCAAAGTCGTTTGCTTTGAACTTTTTTTCTGAAAGTAAGGCCATTTGCCTTGCTGAAGGCAATTTATTAACTATAAATTCTGCATTGTGGTGGCTGCAAAGCGTCTTGAATTTTGAAACACCATCACCTATAAATATTGTTTTTCGTTCGTTTAAGTAGTTCGAAAATGAATTTTCGTCTACTATCTCAGCTTTAGTTTCCCTTATTTTTTCTTCAGAAAAAAACACAGCTGAATATACTTCCATTCGTCTTGCGTCAAGCAATGGTATAACATACGTATCTTTTTCTTCTATTTGAAGAGAAAGTGATTGTAAAGTAGGAATGGAAAGCAATGGTATTTCTAATGCAAAGCACAATCCCTTTGCTGCAGAAACACCAATACGCAACCCAGTATAAGATCCTGGTCCTTTACTAACGGCGATAGCATCTAAATTGCTTTTTAAGGTATTTGCAGATGAAAGAACTTCTTCAATATAGCCATGAAGTTTTTCTGCGTGAGAATATCCCTTTTGTGATCCATTAGGGTTATCTTCCTTAAAAGCAATAACGCTTCCGTTTACCGAAAGCGCTACTGAGCAATTTGTTGTTGCCGTTTCAATGCATAATATGGTCGCCATACTCTATTCTTTGCTAATTTCCTCTTCTTTGGTCACTTCAATTTTATCTCCATTGCTTAGTGATCGTGTTACGGTTGTATAAGGCCCCGTTATAACAGTTTCACCTTCCTCGAGTCCTTTGGTAATTTGAATGTTACTATCATCTTGGATTCCTGTTGAAACAACTCTCAACTTCGCTTCGTCTCCTTCTTTTACAAATACACATTCAAAACGTTGATCTGTTTCGGTAGCAGAATCTTTTGCTTTAAACTTTTTTGTTGAAGAAGTATCGCTCTTAATTACAATAGCACTAATAGGTACACCTATCACGTTGCTTTCCTTGTTGGTCAAAATATCGACAGTAGCAGTCATCCCTGGACGAAAAGGCGAATAACTTTCAGGTTTCCCTTCGGTTAAATCTGCATACGATATTGGTAAAATTCTAACTTTTACTTTAAAATTAGTAACCTGATCTGCTGTTAAAGCAGTTTCTGGCGAGTTTGCTATTTCAGTAACAACCCCTTTAAACTCACGTTTTAAATAAGCGTCCACTTCTACAATTGTGGAATCACCTACTGCAACTTTTACAATATCATTTTCGTTAACATCTACTTCAACCTCCATATTACTTAGGTTTGCCACACGCATAATTTCAGTACCAGCCATTTGAGCTGTTCCAACTACTCGCTCCCCTAGCTCAGCACTTAGTTTTGAGATAGTACCGCTCATTGGTGCATAAATTGAAGTTCGGGATAAATTGTCTCGAGATTGTTTTACACTAGCAGCAGCACTTTGCACACTATAATAAGCTGCTTGCTTATTTGCTTTGGCAACTTCATAATCTGCAACAGAACGATCCCATTCAGATTTTGATATTACTCCTTTTTCAAAAAGGGTTTTATTTCGGTTGTAGGTTGCTTCTGCATTTTTTAAACTTGCTTCTGCTTGGGACAATTGTGCCCGTACATTTTGCAAACCGGCTTGTGATTGGCTTAAAGCTGATTGAATTAAATCTGGGTTAATTTTCACTAATAAATCACCTTTCTCTACTTGTTGCCCTTCTTTTACGGGAAGTTCAATGATTTCCCCTGAAACTTCAGAAGACAAACTCACCTCAACTTCAGGTTGTATTTTACCGGTAGCTGCAACCGTTTCGGTAATATCAAGAGGTTTAATCTCAGTTATTTCAACTTGTTTAAAGTTGCCAGACTTACCAAACCAACCTGCTTTTTTACCTACAATAAGTAGAATAATAAGAAGAACTGCGATTGATATAATCCAAATGATGGTTTTTTTCTTCATAGTTAGAATTTTAGTTCAGTAGCTGAAACTCCAAAATATAACTCCAATACTTTTAATTTAAAAATATAATCATATTTGGTACGGTTTACTTCAATTCGAGCATTGTCGTACCGAAGTTTAGATTGACTGAAATCAAATGCGTTGGTTAAACCCACATCATATCTGTCTTTTGCATAATCGTATGCTAATTCTTGTGATTCTATAGCTGCTAACGATGCTTCATATGCCTTTAAGGCTCCTTTGGCATCTACATAGGCTTGGTACACATTTGACTCTAAGTCTAATTTAGCTTGCTCTAATTGAAATCTATTTCGTTCAAGGTTAATTTTACTTCTATTTACACTACTCCTTGCTGAAAAGCCATTTAATATAGGTACATTAAGTTGCAAGCCGTAACCCAGACCATCATTTTGCCATAATTGATCTGTGAAAGCTCGGTCTAGAAAATCATTATCTGCGTAACGTGTATTATATCCAAAAAAGGCTGAAAGTGTTGGATAGTAAGCTCCACGCGCTAACTGCAGGTCTTTTTCGGCCAATTCAACATTTTTCTTGGCAATTTTTACTTCATTTCGGTTTTCTTCAGCAGCGTTTATTACTTCCTGTACTGGTTTTTCAATAATTTCATCTCCAACAATATTATATCCCTCATCGGCAATATCAAAGGTTGCGTAATCTTCTATTAAAAGCAACTGTGCTAAACTTATCAAAGAAATGGTCACAGCGTTTTCGGTAACGGCTATCCGTTGTTTTTCACTTGCATCTGTAGCTTGAATTTCCAAAAGATCGCCTCGTGGCAGTGTTCCTGCGTCTACCAAGTTATTAGTACGCTCTATTTGCTGTAAAGTAACTTCATTTTGAGCTTTTGCTACTTCTAAGTTAGCCTTGTTGAGCAGTACTTGCAAATACGCATTTGCTACGGCCAAGGAAATATCATCCTTCATTTTGTCCAAACGGTACTGGCTCGCTAATTTTGAAAGCTTGGCACGTTGTAATTCACGTACGTTTCGCAATCCATCAAATAAAGTCAAGCTTGAATTAATTCCTGTGGTGAATGATGAAAATGTTTCATTTTCAAAAGCATTGGTCACCGGATTAATACTTGCCCCAGTATTGGTAGTGTATGAAGCATTACCATTTAAAGTAGGAACAAAATTTCCTATTGCCTGTAATTTTTCAGTATCGGTTACCTCAACGTCCAATTGACTTTGCTTAATGGAAATGTTATTCTCCAAAGCATACTCAACACATTCTGTTAAAGTCCACTCTTTGTTATCTTGAGCTTGTCCGGAAAAACCGAAAACAAGTAATATTACTATAACCGCTATTTTTTTCATATTTGATTGTAGTTGATGCATAAGTCTTTTGTTTCTTAAAAGTGTTACAAGTATTTTTAAAAAATATGTAAAAGTCTATCCTCTACCCATAGTTTGTGCAGGTTTTATTTGGTTCCAAACCTTGATTTTATCTTCTTTTGAAATTCCACTTAGCACCTCAACTTTAATACCATCACTTACGCCTAATTCTATTTCTTTTCGTTTAAATTCTTGGTCACCGGTTTCAACCTCAACAAAAGGTTTTTGCGTTTTAGGATCGTACTGAACCAATGCTTCATTTATAGCTAAAACACTATCGGCGCGTGCTAAAATAATAGAAGCGTTTGCGCTTAAACCTGCTCGTATAAAAGTTGTGGTATCAGATTTTTTAAGCGTTCCTTTTATTTCAAACTGAATGGCACCGTTTTCATCCACACCCTTAGGGGCTATATAATCCAACACAGCGTCAAACTTTTGATTTTCAATAGCACCAACTGTAATCTCTAGTGGAAGGTCTTCTTTAATTTTACCTACTTCGCTTTCATCAACTTTTCCTTCAAAAATCATTTTATCCACATCGGCCAATGTTGCAATGGTAGTACCATCGTTAAAGTTGTTGGCTTCGATAACCTGGTTTCCAGTTTTTACAGGCACGTCCAATACCATTCCAGAAACCGTTGCTCGAATTTCAGTATTTGCTGAAGCTCCTAAACCACTTGTGGTTCCGGTTTTAACGATATCGTAATTTTGACGTGCGCCAGTTAAATTTACTTGCTCTTGCTTAAAGCGTTGTTGTGCAGCATCATAAGTAGATTGTGCATTATCAAACTCATTTGCAGAAATCACACCTTTTTCAAATAATTCTTTTTGACGGTTATATATATTTTTTTGATTTTCAAAAGCCAATCGAGCCGTCTCTACTTGTGTGCGTGCTGCATTAATATTATTTTTTGCACTGGTTAATGAGGAAACGTTAGGCACCACTTTTACCTTTGCAATTAAATCTCCAGATTTTATAATATCTCCAGCCTCTACATATATTTCATCTATAATTCCTGAAATATTAGGTTTGATTAACACTTCTTCTTTTGGCACTATACTTCCAGTAGCTACCGTCTTTTTTACGATTGTATCGATAGTTGGTGTTTGAGATTCATATACAATAGGATCTTCTGCATTTTTTTGCCATAGCCAAAACATAGCCACGGAAAAAAGCAATACAATACCAACGAGAATTATAATAGTTCCTGTTTTTTTCATGATGAATGCCGGAATTAACCGGTATTTTAAGGTTAAACGTTTTTTTATTCGGTCCGTAGTGCGTCTACGGGTTTTACTTTTATTGCATTTTGCGCAGGGATTAAACCTGCTAATAATCCTGAAATAATCAATATTGCTAATGCAATTAAAACTACTCCAATATTTACTGATGGATTTAAAAACATCATTTCACTAGTATCCATACCTTCCATAAAATAATTAACTAATGCCAATATTGCGGAAGCCAATACAATACCAGCCATTCCTGAAATAATAGTCAAGAAAATAGATTCTAACAGTACTTGAGAACGAATGCTCCAGGGTGTTGCGCCCAATGCTCGGCGGATGCCAATTTCTTTTGTACGTTCTTTTACAACAATCAACATAATATTACTAATTCCAATAATACCAGATAGCAGTACTAAAATCCCTACAAAGTAAGCAACAAAGTTAAGTGCAACGAAAAGGCCGTTGATTTTGCTGTATTCTTCATATAAATCAAAATTTCCTACGGCGCGATCATCTTCTGGATGAATAGAATGACGTGCTTTTACAACATCAAAAACTTGGTCTTTTAAGTTAGTAATAGATGATCCGTCTTCAGCAGTAATTGCCATCCACCCTACAGTTTCTCCCATATTAAATGCTTGAGAGAAAGATGTAAAAGGAACATAAATTTCTTTTTGAGCCTCTTCAGCATCCCCTCCTCCATTCGATTTCTTTTTATAAGTACCAATTACCATAAAATTGACACCATTAATTTTAATATAAGACCCAATTGCTTCTTCCCCTGGGTCATAAAGCCCCGTTTTTACAGATTCACCAATAATTGCCACTTTACGTTTGTCATTAATATCAGCGTAATTTAAAAACCGCCCAGAAGTGATATCCATAGGCTGTTGTTTAATTATTTCAGGATAGTCGCCATAAACATTATACGCACCGGTTTTTAAACCACGTGTAACGTTATTTGCACCTCTAAATCCACCTAATTGATTTCTAGGGGATACATAACGAAGATTAGGGACATTTTGCTTAATTGCAGTTACGTCTCCAACTTTAAAATTATAACGACGCCCTTTGGGTAATCCTTTATAAGGTTTTGAGGCTGTTTGGGCCCACATAAACATGGAATTGGTTGCCATTCCACTAAATCCTTGTTTTACGCCGTTTTCAAGACCGTTGCCTGCAGCTAATAAAATTACTAAGATAAAGATTCCCCAAAGTACCCCAAAAGCGGTCAAGAGCGTTCTAAACCAATTTGAACTTAGCGCTTCTATAATTTCACTCCAACTGTCCCTGCTAAAAATTTTACTCATCACGCAATGCTACTATGGGTTTAATATTTGAGGCTCGATACGCAGGAAAGAAACCTGCTACGGCTCCTGCAACTACTAAAATGATTACAGTTGTAATTGCCACACCAAAATCTACCGATGGATTACTTATAAAATCGGTTTCAATTAAAGGACCGACAAACTCTAATAGAATTAAGCTGGAAATTAATCCTACAAAACCTGCGATAGCCGTTACGAAAACTGATTCGTGTAAAATCATTCCTATAATGGAAATAGGCTGAGCACCTATGGCTTTTCGTATACCAATTTCTTTAGTGCGTTCTTTTACAATAATCAGCATGATATTACTCACGCCTACAACACCGGCGATTATAGTACAAATTCCCACCCCCCAAAAGAAGTAGCGAATCATATCCATAAGGTCATAAAAGCGTTTGGCATTTTCTAGCGAGTTGTTAACGTTTATAGCTCGTTCATCTGTTGGGGCAACAGTATGACGCGTTTTTAAATCGTTTTCCAATTGAGTTGAAAACGCTTCAGAAGCAGCTAGTGCATCTTCAAATTTTTCTTCAGGTTTCAGTGTGAAAACCATAGATCGCAAATTATCCCCAGCATTAAAAACACGTTGTGAAGTAGTTAGGGGAATAAACATACGTGTCTCTTCTCGTTCCCCTCCCGGATCTGTATAAATACCAACTACTTTAAATTTAACTCCTGCAATTGTAATATACTCACCAATTGCATTTTTTCCTTTAAAAAGATCTTGATACACACGGTTTCCTAATATGGTGACTTTTTCATATCCATCCAAATCGCTTTGATTGATATACCGACCAGCAACTATGGTTTCATTCTCCAAAAATTGATAATCCCCACGAACTCCTTCAACTCGGTACGTCCCAGTTTCTCCTTTGTAGGAAGTTAAACCGTTCCAAACACTATATACACCAGATTTATATTCGAGTCTATCAATGTTTTTAGCTTCAGCTAATTCATAATCTCTATTGTCTAATTGAATTCTACGGCCTGGATTTAAGCCTTTATATTCTTGAGAAGTAACATTGGCCCAAACTTGAATTCTATTTGCAGCATCATTTTCAAATTCTGAAGAAATACCATTTTGCATCCCTTGACCAATGGCCAATAAAACAACTAAAATAAATATACCCGATGCAACGGAAAGCCCCGTTAAAAAAGTACGCAATTTATTTTTGCGAATTGTCTCGAATATTTCTTGCCATCGCTCTAAGTTAAACATGAGCTAATGCTTTTTTCATTGCTTCTTTTGCCCGAACCTGTTTCACTTCGGAATCATCTAAAATAATACCATCCTGTAGATTTACAATCCGCTTGGTCATATGAGCAATATCATCTTCGTGAGTAACCACTAAAATGGTCTTTCCTTCATCATTGATCCCCTGAATAAGCTCCATAACTTCATATGAGGTCTTAGTATCCAAAGCTCCAGTAGGCTCATCTGCCAATAATACTTTTGGGTCACTGGCCAATGCACGTGCAATAGCTACACGTTGTTTTTGTCCCCCAGAAAGCTCATTAGGTAAATGACCTGCCCAATTGGCCAAGCCTACTTTTTCTAGGTAGTGCATTGCTTTTTCGGTACGAACATTTCTTTTTTCACCTTGATAATATAAAGGCATCGCTACATTGTCAAGAGCAGACTTATAATTGATAAGGTTAAAGGACTGAAATATGAAGCCTAGAAATTTATTTCTATATTTTGCAGCAACTCGCTCATTCAAATTTTTAATTTCGGTTCCATCAAGATGATAAGTACCTTCGTCTGCTTCATCTAAAATTCCTAAAATGTTAAGCAACGTAGATTTTCCCGATCCTGATGACCCCATAATGGAAACCATCTCACCTTCAGCAACACTAAAATTAATTCCTTTTAGCACATGAAGTGAGTTATTCCCCATGTGATAAGATTTATGTAAGTCTTTGATTGTTATCATAATTATAAAATAATCGCACGAAACACTACTCAAATAGCATTGCTTCTTGATTTGTTTGTAAGACCTACTGGCTTGGTTGGCGAGAGTCTTTAATAGTAAGACTGTTTTAAATTAATATTGTTACAGCCGATATGTGAAGAAAATGTTAATGTTGGGCTTTTTTGGCATTTTTGCGTGTCCTGTAAATAGCGTATCCAATACCGCCTATTAATAAATAAGGAAATATCATAAGATAGACAATCCCGTTATTAATTCCTTTAGCAGCTTGACCTCCGTCTTCACTTTCTAAAACAGCACGACACATAGCGCATTGGGCATCGGCAGGTAAACTAACGACCAATAAAAAAAGTAAGATTATAAAAACTTTGGTATTCATAAATTTAATAATAAGGTGATATCATAATATATACAATCACTCCAGTTACTGCAACATATAACCATAAAGGAAAAGTAATTCTTGCTATTTTTTTATGTTTACTAAACTGTCCTGATATTGCCCGAACATATGTTATTAACACAAATGGGATTATGGTAATCGACAATAAAATGTGAGTAATCAAAATAAAGAAATACACATATCGCAATATGCCTTCTCCACCATAGGAAGTAGAATCTGAAGTCATGTGATAAATAACGTACATCACTAAAAAAAGTGCTGATAACCCGATGCATGTCTTCATTAAAATCTCGTGGGTCTTCCTGTTTCCTTTTTTTATTTGAATAACCGCTAATACCAATAAAATAGCAGTAATACCATTAGTTGTTGCATAGATAGGTGGCAAAAAGCCTAATCGATCCACACCAGGGATTCTAACTGTAAAAAGTACTGCAACAGCAATTGGAATTGCTATGGAAAGTATCCATATCCAAATGTTATATTTCTTAGTGCTATCTGGGGTAGTTTGCGACATACTACAATAGTTTTTTAATATCTTCAATTAACATCTGTATCCCTTCTTCTTCTAAACCATTGTAGTAAATAATTGGGTTTCCATTTTCATCAATACGGGAACGAATATTTCCATTTTTATCCACAAGAGCGAACATACCAGAATGCTCAAAACCACCTTCGGCTTCGGGTGTTTCTGCGGCATATAACTTAAATCCTTCGTTGGAAAGTTTTAGAATGTCTTTTTTATTTCCGGTAAGGAAGTTCCAATGCGGATGGTTTACACCGTAGCTTTCAGCATACTGCTTTAATACTTCTGGCGTATCGTGCTCTGGATCTATAGAAAAAGAAGCAATACCGAAATCATCTTCATCTTTAAATGCTTCTTGTATTTTTAACATATTAGTATTCATCACAGGACAGATACTCGGACACGTAGTGAAAAAGAATTCTACTACATATACTTTTCCGTCGTAATAGTTTTCTGAAATGGTATCCCCCTCTTGATTTACAAACGTGAAATCTGGAATTGTGTTGATCGTGACCATTTCTTTTCCATTTTTGTTTTCAGAAACTTTAGTAGGCACTCCTTTAGTACTTAAACGGTCATTTTTTACCACATCACCTTGACTAAACCGTTCAATTATTTTTGGGACCGCCCATATTCCAAAAATTAATATAACCGCGGTAATCCCTACATATGAATACTTTTTCAAAATATATACTCTTTAAGTTTTAATGTAAATTTATATTTCACGTTTTGCATTGTTTTTCTTTAAAGCCAAACGGTACTCTGCTAATACAATTTTAATGTCATCACTCATTTTATTGTCAATCTCAGCGATTTCTCGAGAATCGAAACCATACAACAAACCAACATCTTCATCATTTTTCCTTCCCCTAAGGTTTCTTTTCTTATCAATTATAAACACATATGGTGTTGCTAAGTTTTTATCTAAACTGAAGTTACTCTGCAATGAAGAAAATACTTCCTTTATTTCTTCTGAAGGGCCATAAACAAATTTCCATCGGTTTGTTTCGGCAATTTCGGAAAGTTTTTTATCCAGCTCTTGCGATTGCTGTTTTGCTCCTTCAGGTAGTAAAAATACAATTTGGAAATCTTCAAATTCGCGGTTTTTCTTATATATTTTATGAGCTAAATTATAGGCTCCTACTTTATTTTGCATGGGGTCTTTCCCAAAAAAACCTAAAACCGTGATATTATTATCTAATTGAACTGGACTACCATCATCTTTAAGGGTAAAGTTATTTAATTCGTTTACTGATTCTGTTAAGACGGGTAGTTTTGCAAAGTTATTTACACCTGAAGCAAAGAAGATGTAGGCCGTAATTGGAAGGGCAAATAATGTAAAAATCACCAAATATTTCTTGACCGAACGCTGCTTCATAGCACACTTTGTTTTAAAATGCAAAAATACAGGCTAAAAGGCGTATGAGCAACCTTTTAAAGTTAATTTTTAAGACCCCTAAAAACAAAAAGCCCAGCTTAATGCCAGGCTTAATTTAAAATTTTAGAAACTATTTAAAAATCAAACTTTATAAAGTTCTCTTTATATATTTCATAAATATAATCTCCTTCTATTAATAATATTAAGACAAGGTACGCTATCAAGAAGATTCCTGTCCATACTACCGAACGGCGTAATCCAGACTTTTCATCACGCATGTGCATAAAGTCCCAAGTAATATAGTATGCCTTAACAATGGTAAGTATTATAAATACCCAGTTAAGTAATTTCATAGCCAAGAATGTATTCTCAGTTAAGAAAGCAGGTTTAATAATACCAAATACAACTTCTACTATAGTGACTATGGAAAGGAAAACAAAGACCCCCCATATTTTTTGTACGTTGCTTTTAAATTTAACCGCTCCTCTAAAGATTGTTAAATTATGATTATCGTGTGCCATTTTTTAATTTTTAAACTACTTTAAACAAGGTAAAAGAATGTAAATACAAATACCCAAACTAAATCTACAAAGTGCCAGTAAAGACCTACTTTTTCAACCATTTCGTAACTTCCTCTTCTTTCATAAGTACCAATAACCACATTAAAGAATATGATGATATTAATTACTATTCCTGAAAATACGTGAAAACCGTGAAAACCTGTAATAAAGAAAAAGAAGTCTGCAAAAAGTGGTGGACCATATTCATTATGTTTCAGGTTTGCGCCTTCTACCACTAATTTTCCATCATTCATTATTTTAGCAACAGATTCTTCCCTAGAGAGTACTGTAGGCTCACCGTGCTCATTAAGATATTGTGTCCTAACTAATAAGTTGTCATTAGCTAAGAATCCAGCTTTTACTTCTTCAAATGTAAAAGACGTTTTAGTAGGTTCTGCCTCATACCAAACTCCTTCACTTTCATTATGAACTTGACGAGCTGTTGGTATATGTGTTGAAAAATCTGCTAATGCCACACGCTCTCCTTCTGTATCTAAAAACTGAAGTATTTTTCCACCTTTAGTTTCTACTGCACCATAATCACCTTTAATAAAAGTGGCCCATTCCCATGCCTGAGAACCTACGAAAATAATACCGCCGATAATTGTTAAAAACATATATAGCGTTACTTTTCCCTTTTGCATTTTATGACCAGCATCTACCGCCAACACCATCGTTACCGATGAGAATATTAAAATAAACGTCATTAAAGCCACGTAATACATAGGTGCTTCTACACCATGTAAAAAAGGAAAGTGAGTAAACACTTCATCGGCTATTGGCCATGAGTCTATAAATTTGAATCTTGAGAATCCATAAGAGGCAAGAAATCCGGAAAAGGTAAGAGCATCTGATACGATAAAGAACCACATCATCATTTTACCATAGCTGGCTTTTAATGGTTGGTTACCTCCACCCCAAGTTTTTCCTTCGGTACCTGTTTCAACAACGGTAGCTTCCATACAAAGAATTTGGTTTAAAAATAGGTTTCAAAAATACGATTAATTTTTATCTAACGAAATAGAAAAACAAAAACAGGTAAATCCAGAGAATATCAACAAAATGCCAAAAAGTAGCAGCTAGTTCAATTCCAAGGGTTTTACCGTTTGTATACTTTAGTTTATAATGATTATAAATTACAACCAATAACGAAATCAACGCGGCGCTAACGTGGGTTATATGCAATAACACCACTAAATAAATGAAAGATGTAGTAATAGTGCTTTCACTACCCGTAAAGTAATATCCATTAGCAATTATCTGAGAAAAACCTCTAAACTGAAAAAGTATAAAAGCCCCTCCCAGTAAAAGTGTAGCTATTAAAAGCAACATTCCTTTTTTGTTTTGCTCTTTTGCAATAGCCTTTTTTGCTAAATGAATTGTGATACTACTCACTAAAATAACTGCAAGGCTAATATAAAAAGCTTGAGGTATTTGAAAGTCCGTTAACCAATCTGGACGTTCTTTACTCACAACATATGCACTGGTTAAGCCCGCAAAGCTCATTGACAAGCTTATAATACCAAACCAAAGCATCATTTTTTTGGCACGCTTTATTTTATGCTCTTCTGTACCTTCTGTATAATCCATTATCGTATAAATTTATCTATCACATACACCACTTGTAGCAATGTAATGTAACTAACACTTGCCAACATCAATTGTTTAGCTGCTTTGTTCGTTTTCTTTCTAAATAATTGTATAGCATAGTACAACAACCCAATACCTAATATTCCAATAATTACAGCACTAACAGGGGTTATGTACAGTTTTCCGGTAACTCCAAATGCAGGTATTAAAGATGCCAATACAGTCCAGATTGTGTACAAAACAACTTGTACAGCTGTTCCCTTATCCCTTTTTCCCGTGGGCAACATAAAGAAACCTCCTTTTTGGTAGTCTTCATATAAAAACCAGCCAATTGCCCAGAAATGTGGGAATTGCCAAAAAAACTGAATCATGAATAACGTTCCCGGTTCAATACCAAAATTATTGGTTGCTGCTACCCAACCCAACATAAAGGGTATAGCACCTGGAAAAGCTCCTACAAATACCGAAAGCGGGGTTTTGGTTTTAAGCGGGGTGTACAAACTAACATACATAAATATCGAAATAGCCCCAAACATCGATGTAATTGGGTTTATTGTATACAACACTACCAAACCAACTACTGTTAAAACTATAGCTAAAGCAAGAGCCGAATTAACTCGCATTCGACCAGCTGGAATTGGGCGGTCTTTTGTCCTATCCATTAATGCATCTAAATCCCGCTCAATTATTTGGTTGAATATGTTTGAGGCACCTACCATACAATACCCCCCAACACACAACAACAATAGAATGTAATAATCAACCGTGTCTGCCCCTAGCAAATATCCTGCAACAGAAGAAAAAACCACGCTAACCGAAAGCCGAAACTTGGTTATCTCGGTAAAATTCCTGACAAGGGTTTGAGGAACAGATTGTGTTTGTGTTACAGACAAGCTCATTTTTTTTGCGGTGCAAAGATACAGCAACTGCATATTTTCCACAATTTATTACAGCTTTTATTGATTGTTTATTTATACTTTTTTGTTATTTTAATGCCCTAATAAAATCCATTAAAAATGAACATTAAAAAAACTACCTTATTATTTCTTATATTTTGTACAACCATCGCTTTTTCGCAAACTGATTCTGGTGAAAAAATAAACCTTAAAGTGGTTAAAGCAAATAATGATGTTTATATGCTTAAAGGCAAAGGCGGAAATATCGGTTTGAGTTTCGGGAAAGAGTCTATTTTAATGATTGATGACCAATATGCAGAACTTTCGCAAGACATCCTTAAGGCTATTAGAAAAATTAGCGATAAACCCATAAAAACACTAATCAATACACACTTTCACGGCGACCATACTGGAGGAAACACCGCTTTCAAGAAAGAAGGAGCTGTTATATTTTCTCATGAAAAAACACGAGAGCGGTTAACTGGTGTCGTAAATACAGATCAGAAAAAAATAGATGAGTCTGCTTTACCAATGGTTACCTTTACCGACAATTTACAGTTTCATCATAACGGAGAAACCATCCAGGCTTTTCATATAGAGAACGCACATACTGATGGAGATGTGGCTATCTTCTTTTCTAAAAACAATGTAATCCATACTGGTGATGTTTTTTTTAATGGAAGCTACCCATACATAGATACAAAAAGTGGCGGCTCTATTGATGGGTATATAAAAGGGTTGGAAAAAATAAAAATGATGTCTAATGAAGATACCAAAATTATTCCCGGTCATGGGGAGTTGGGCAACATTGACGATCTTACTTTTACAATAAATATGCTTAACGACATATATAAAGGTGTTCGTTTTCATCAAGCAAAAGGAAAATCACTTCAGGATGTATTAGCTATGAAAGACATTACCTCAAAATACGATGAAAAAGGCTACGGAAAAGGTTATATATCCACAGATAAAATCCTCACCACAATCTACAATGAAATAGAAAAGACAAATGGTCCAGTCGACAACCGAAGTATGGAAGAACGTTTACAGGATAAATACAACAAGCAGCAGAAAGAGAAGAAAGACAACTAATAAACTTTCTTTTAAAAGTCGTAATACCAATTAAACAAATCGGTACGAAGACCAAAGTTTAGCCAAGTAGTCTGATTTTCAAAAACAGTTTCTGTGTTTATTTCGGGTTTAAAATCCCGAACAATCAAACTGGCGTATATTTTCAGGTTAGTCGCAGGATTTATTAAATAACCAGCTTGTAGTTCTCCATGGAAAAAATCAGCGGTATTCCCTTGGGCTACTTCATTGCCAAGATCTGAAACTCGATTATCTTCAGTTCCGTAGATGTTTCCTCCGTAGAAAAGACTGTCTTCATCTGTGTTGAATTCAAAGCCACGTTTGGCAAATATCAGCTTTAAGTCACCGAAAATACGTCCTTTTTGGTAACGGGCAATAGTGATAAATTCAGAAAAATTAGACCCTAAGGTATGCGCCATCGATTGGTTGTTATGTCCATAATTCAATATAATGGAATTATGCGAGTACGTATAAGGTCGTACACGGTTATATTCAGCTTGTAAGTATAATCCATCCAATCCAAAGGCATCGTAATATTTAGCCCCCAATTGATAGCCTATTTTATTTCTATAGCTTCCTTCGCCACCAAAAATATCCCCCGAAGAAAATTCGTCAATTATCAATTGTCCATAAGCATTGATTCTATCAGTAAATTTATATTTTGAAGTAAGGCCAATCAAAGCATTGCCCCCACGCGGACCTGTAGAAAACTCAATGGCTCTATAAAAAATAACTGGGTTTATGTAGTTAAAATCAAACCCTCTGTCATTATCGTTTTCCCAAACCACAGATTCAAACAGTCCAATGTTCAGTCTCTTTGTGACATTGTAACTTAGGTAATGATTGGCGAAAAACTTAGTTCTAAAAGATCCTCCATCCTGTACTTCTGGTCTAATATCACGTAGCGACATCCAAGTGTTGGTATATTTAAGTTTCCAGAATGTAGTATTTATTTTAAAATAAGGATAAGGACTCGCATTATCACTTAATAACAACGACCTATACCCATCACCATAAAAGTTTTTACCGTGTCCTAATTGAAAATTAAAATGTTTTGATGGCGAATATGAAATATGCCCTGTAGCTATTGGATAATCGTATGAATCGCTTCTAAACCTCTTTGCAATACCACGCCCAGGAATTAAAGCTGGGTTACCCCCTGCTGGTCTTCGAGCTTCCCCAAAGCGGTTAAAATAATCGGCAAACCTACCTTGGCTTTCATAAATAACGGCAAAAAAGTTTAAATTTTTCCCCAAACCTCCTTGGGTATATACCGACCGGGTATTATTATAGGTGTCAATATCGGTGTCAAAATCTTTTCCTACTTGTAAATCAACCCCTGCGTCTAACGTAATCCAATAATCCTCTCCTTTTATGGTAACCAAGTGTTCGTTCCATAGTTTTCTACCAAACCAAGACGATTTATCTTTTAACAACTTTCCATTTTCAGCTTCAAAATCGTAGTATTTGTTTACTTCAGAATAAACAAAAGGCTTTTGTGCTGTATGATTGTTTTGTCCCACACGGTTTAAAGCAGGGTCGAACAAACTGTAATTGTGATGAGAAAAAGGAATGTTTATGTGACTGGTATATTCTTCATTCTCGTAAGGAAGGTTTTCAATTTCGTCATATTCATTCTTTAATGTTTCCACTTTTTTTGTTTCAGAAACATCTTCTTTATTGGTATAAGTTGGCGCGTCCTGAATAGGTATCGGAATAGACATGGTAAATTGTACATACGCAGGGTTACTGTTATAAGTAGCTGGTTTTATTGTTGGCAATTCTTCAAAAACGCGTCTTGTTTCTTCTTTAAGCTCGTTATAAATAGCATCAACATAAAGTACTTTAAATTTTCCTTCTTTAGTCACTTCAAAAAACACTGCTACATTTCCTTTATAGCTCTCTTCAGAAACTACGTTGGGAACATTGAAATTTGAAAACACTTTTGACCGTAAAGTAGCATCAAAACAATTTTGAAGTGAAAAAATTGATTCATTTTCACATTCAGAAAAAACAGGGTATTTTTCAAAGGTGCCAGTTGTGGTTTGTGCTGCTAGTGGAAGACATACCATAACAAGCAAAAGTGAAATAAAACGCTTCATTGTAGAATAAAAATTTTGTTGAAAGATACGGTTTTTTCCACTTCTGAAAAGGCAAAAGGAAAAAGCCCTTCAAATAGAAGGGCTTTAAAGTATTAATACGCCATTTTAAAAATAATAGGGACATTGTAAAGAACATCAACCTGTCTATCCCCTTGCTTACCGGGTGTGATTAAAGGCAGTTTATTAATGACTCGTATGGCTTCCTTTTCAAGAGGTTTGTATTTAGAGCGTGCAATAATTTCAGATACTCGCCCAGTCACATCAATCTTAAACTGAACATCAATGCGCTGTATTTCACCTTGATCAATTGCCCCAGAAAATTTTTCAGCATCAAAATTTCTACTTATAAAAGCCTTTACTTTTTTAGACATACAAGCAACACGTTGTTTATTGCTGGATAGTGATTCACAACCTGGAAATATAGGCGCGTTTTCAACTGTATTTGAATAATAATTTTTAGGTTGTTCCGGTGTTTCTACATTAGGTGCCTTAGGAACATTAACTAAAGGTGTTTCCGTACTTGCTGTAGGTGTTTCAGGAAGGTCAGAAGTTGAATTATCAACCATTTTTAGTTCATTTTTAATGATACTGACTTTCTCCCTTTTTGGTTGTTGCTTTATGGGTTCTTTGGGCTTGGGAATGTCCATAACTGGCTCTTCAAGTCTATAATTTACAAATGCAGGTTCTGGTAAGTAAAAATCATTCTCTGATACCTGTTTTACAGTAGTAGAACCAATACTGCTTTCTGCTACAAGAAACACCAATAGCATACTAACAATAAGGCCCAATTGAAAAAAAAGACTGGAATTCCAAGAAATGTTAATGCTTTTCTTGTCTTCTCTTTTTGAATACTTTTTTGGATTTTGTTTTGTTGAAGATTTCATAACGATTGTATTTAATGGTTACTATACTAAACCTAATACAAGGGTTATGCCAAATAAAAAACGCCTTCATTTCTGAAGGCGTTTTATAATCTATATTAAATACTCTTAGTTTTGAACTTGGAAAAGGATAGGTAGTGAATATAATACACCAACTGATTTTCCTCTTTGCTTACCAGGTGTCATTTTAGGTAATGACTTTACAACCTCTACAGCTTCTCTTTCCAATCTTGGATGTGGAGCACGAGCCCTTACATCTACAACATTTCCGCTTTTGTTAATCTTAAACTGAACGAAAATTCGTTGCTTACCATCCAAACCTAAATCATTAGCTAATTCGGTATCAAATTTTTTCTGAACGAATCTTTGTACTTTTTCGGACATACACTTTTTCTTGGCGTTATTTCCGCTTTCGTTCTCACAACCTGGGTAGATTGGCACGTTTTCAATTACGGCGAAAGGTACATCTGCAATTTCTTCTTCTACTTCTTCCTCAACAATTTCCTCAACTTCAACAATTTCTTCTTCTTGGCTTGCTTCGGTAGATTCTATTATGGTTTCTTCCACTTCTTCTTCATCTTCAACAACCTCTATTACCTGTCTCTTATACACATCTGACGCTGCCGACGATCTACTCTGTGTA